>JAABUP010001137.1_pt1 | contig 56147 bp, 67 predicted proteins | sample 5559201 | NCBI WGS metagenome assembly JAABUP01 (sample SAMN10711887, study PRJNA513373) | rock metagenome | isolation source: Antarctica rocks | place: Antarctica | reverse complement strand
AACTTCTTAGATCCAGCTGCAGACAGAAACAATCCTTTAGGTGACAGGAATGCAAAGTCCCCCACTTGGAAAGCTTCATCACGGTGCTTAGCATTATAGGCATCGCTCATTCTCTGCTGTGCATAACACAGAGAATCCTTTGCAGAAGCAATTGCAGTTTTGATTCTGCCAACAAAACTATCAGCAGCAGGTAGCTTGCACACCTTGTTCACATTGATTGGCGACCTGGGGTGCTCCCCATGATTCAAGAAGAACGGTGTGTTTCCTGTTGACTGATTCCATGCATTGTTGATGGCAAACTCACAGCAAGGCAGGCGCAGATCCCAATCATCATGAGAAGGGGATACAAAGTGCCTAAGCATATCCTCTAGCGTACGATTGGTGCGTTCAGTCTGGCCATCCGACTGAGGTCAGCGTGCCTTGGTCAGACATTGCTTTACACCAAGCAGCTGTGCAACAGACTTCCAGAAAGCAGAAGTGAACTGTGTACCTCTATCGGTAACCACCTCAATAGGAAGACCATGCTTGGCAAAGATTTCGCACAGGAAAATCTGGGCAAACTCCTGTGAGCCTATATCACTCCAGCACAGCGCGAAATGCACCATCTTGCTCAGCCGATCTACAAATACCAAAATCGCTGTGTGTCCTGCTTTAGTCTTTGGCGACTCAGTGATACAGTCCATAGACACACTTTGCCAGCAAAACTCAGGTATAGGCAGAGGCTGCAGCAAGCCAACAGGCTTCTCATTAGTGGACTTGTTTCTTTGACAGAAATCGCATGTAGGCACAAAGTGACCTACATCTCTGTCAAGCATAGGCCACCAATAAGTTTGCATAATCAGAGGCTTAGTCCTGTCACGCCCCAAGTGACCAGCATAAGGGGTATCATGGTGCAGTGACAAGCATTGCTCACGCAAGTCACTAGCATCAGGCACAATGATCAGCTCACCTTTGATCCAGTACCCACCAACAAAGGTCAGGTCTTTTGTGTTGGCTACCAAGGGTCTGCTGCATAGCCATTGCATACACACTGGAGGAAATGAGCAGATACATTGAGGCTGTCATAGATGTTCATGTCAGCTTCACAATCACTATCAGAGTCCCTTGCTTGCAAAGCATGCATTTCATGACTGCAGCGTGCAGCATGAAGTTGCAGAGCATGCAATGCAGGATTGCGACTGATAGGGTCAGCAACATTATGCACACCCTTGCGGTTCTCTCATGCAAAATGGAAGCGAGACAAGATTTCTGCCATCGGCCTTGCCTGCTTGACAGTTGCACAGCGGGCTTACTGTCTAGATAGGTGTTTGGCTTGTGGTCTGTCACAACAACGACTCCACCTTCAGCACCCTCCAGGTAGCACCGCCACTGCCACAAAGCCGTGATGACTGCTAGAAGCTCCTGCCCTCCCACAGGATATCAGCGCTCAGCATTGCTTAGCTTGTAGCTGTGAAAGGCTATTGGCAGCTGATTCTGCATTAACACAGCACCTAAGCCAATGCCACTTGCATCAACAACTACTTCATAGAGTGCAGCAGGGTCTGGAAGGGCTAAAACAGGATTGCAATTGAATGAAAGCCTTCTGCTGTTTCTCCCCCTACACAAACTGGACCCTTTGGCTAGTCAAAGTGACAAGAGGTGCAGTCAGTTTTGCATAACCCTGTATGAAGCGCTTGAAATAATGGCTAAGGGCAAGGAATGAGCGCAATTCAGAAACATTCCTAGGGCGAGGCCAGTCAGCAATTGTAGCAAGTTCCTGGGGTCAACATGAACCCCATCAGCAGAGACAACTGACCTAGGAAATGGACAGACTGCTGGAAAAAGGAGCACTTTGACATCTTGGCATACAACTGTTCAGATTCAAGCAGCTTCAACACCTGCCTAAGGTGCTGCGCATGCTGCTTTTCATCCTTGCTGAACACAAGAATATTATCCAAATACACCAATACAACATCAAAATGCCCAACAGTCCTGTTCATCTCACGCTGAAAAGCAGCAGGAGCATTGACAAGACCAAAAGCAAGCACCCGAAACTCAAACAACCCTTGCAGCATCCTAAATGCTGTTTTAGGCACATCCTCTTCCGCAATATGTATTCGATGATAGCCAGACTGCAGATCAAGTGAGCTAAACACAGATGCACCTGTCAGTCTGTCTAGCAAGTCGTCAATATGTGGAAGGATATTTTTTTAGGTCTGCTGGTTGAGAGCACGGTAGTGCACACACATGCGCAGACTGCCATCGGGCTTGGAGACAAAGATGACAGGACTGGAGTAGGCGCTCCTGCTAGGCTGGACAAGCTTCTTATCCAGCAGGATCTCCACTTGTTGCTTCACCTCTGCAGTCTCCTTTGGTGACAACCTGTTCATAGGCTTAGACACAGGCCGAGCACCATTAGTGTTGATTGCATGAGCAATACCACGGTCTGGGGGCAATCCAGGCGGCATCTCAGCAAACGCGCTTGCAAACTCCTGCACAGTAACTTTGGCTTTTGCAGGAACAAAACTATCAACACAGGCAGCAGATGCGTCAGAAGGCAGCTCGCCGTCCTCAGCAGGCTCGTCGACTACAGACACGTCGACAAGGAAGGCACGATTGCCTTTTGCCTTGAGCATAACCTTGACAGAGCAGGGCATTTGTGACAAGTGTTTCAGTGCAGGAGCATTAGGGTTGCACTTTAGCTTGCAGCGCTTTCCCCCTGCATGAAACATGACACACTTTTCAGCATAGGAAATTACAGCGTTGGGATGCAGCAGCCAGCATTGGCCAAGCACAGCATGCATTTCCTCGCTAGGTAAATCAATCACATACAGCTGCACCTCTTCAGAAAGAGATTGTATGCAAATACGCTCAACTACATAGCCTTTGATGTGTACATCTTCTGTGCCAGCAGCAAGGACACGCCTACTGCATGTGTGAACTTTCAATCCTTTGGCAGCATCAAATACAGCATGAATGTAGTTGTGTGTAGCACCACCATCAACTGCAGAATGATCAGCCACATAACCAGGAAAGGTCATGAGCAAAGGCTGCTCTTCATAAGGCAAAGTGCTGAGGCGCATTGGTGCAGCAGGAGAATCGTACCATACCTCAATGTCCCAGGGCGTTGGACCAAGCTGCCGCCTAACACTGTTGCCCACCTGAGGAAAAGAGAAGAGGATGGATCCCTTGGCATATGACCTGAGCAGCTGCATACCACCCAAAAGCTTGCGCCACTTTCCTTGCCAAGAAGGCACGGCAGAGGTTGAGAAAGGAGCAGCAGCTTTGCATTTAAGGTAGTGCTTAATAATCAGGTCAAGCTTAGCAAAAGGAGCATTTAACCAGACATGACGTCCATCAACATCGTATTGCATAAATGAATTTGCAGGAGAACTAAAATCAGCACAGTGAGCATTTACACCACGATCGTCACAACAAGCGTCATAAGTGAATTGTCTGCCTTGTCAGGTGCTGGAGATTAACATACTCTTCCTGAACAAACATCCTATCATTGTTATCACGCACGTCGTTCAGACTCAAGGCATAGCACTTAGCACTGTGCACAGGCTGTGTGCTGCAGCAGGAAAGATGTTCTCTCTCTAGATGTTCTCTCTAGATGTTCTCTCTTAGATCTAAGCCTGCTTGTTGAAATTTGGGTTGGCCTTGGCAGTAGTGATACTGGCATGGGTCGCAGCATTGGGCAGGTTATGACACATAAGCTTGTTGTCCTTTTTGTATGTATGGCCTGCCAGACCACAGCAAGAGCATTTGCCAGCAGCACGCCTTGCATTCCACTCCTCCGTGGAGATGGCATCCCCAGTCTCATGGGAGACCTTGCGCCGCTTGGCAGCAAGTCCTTGCTCCCTGAATGTAGAAGGAGTGGTCCTGCCTGCATTAGCAAAACCACGTTGCTGCCTATTGCGACGGTTTGCATTATGTGCATTTGCATCGCGCCGAGGCTGCAGCTGTCCGGCAGAAGCATCGGCCTGAGAACAACAGGTGTTGAATGCATTGCTTGCAATTTGCTTGTGACTGCCAAAAGCAGAGTACTAAATTCTCACTGTCAAAGGCAGAGCACTGCAAGACCAGCTTAACACTGTGACCGCCAGAGCCTACTCAATGAGTATTAGCAGTGCGCAAACACAAACAAAAAATGACCAAAGTTGGGTATGGGATCTTCTGCCACATATTGATGCTCACTTGTTGCTATGCAGATGGTGGCGCATTTGAGGTACATGCCTCAGAGCATTTTGGAAGCCAAGTTGAGTTACATTGACAAGATAAGGTCCAGGTTCATGTTTGCAACCACCTTGACAACACCGCCAAATGCTGTCAACACCATTTTGTCAGAAGTTTGTTCTCTTAACAACTTTTCAGACAAGCCTTCACAGCTAGGTACATACTAAACTGTGTGGCATGATATGTGAATACTCAAGGTGTAATGGAAAGCACAAATGCATGCTTATGTTAAGATTAGTTACAGAGGTCTGAATGTGATGTGTGATTGCTGCTTCAAGGCAACCAATGTTGAGTATGCTCCCTAAGCTTATGTAGCCTTCTCAGGTTGCCTGACTCTACATAGGTTCCGGCGAGATTGATCCTGATGTAGTTACAGGATACTGGGAGGGAAGGGTTTGCAGTTCACCTGACATTGCATATCAAAGGCTCATCCGCATCAGAAAGAAAAAGCCTTGAATTACGACGTTCATGCCTTCAATACACCTCTTTACGTGAGAGCAGCACGCTATTTCACAGAGCAGGTAAAATAAGGTACACTTTGCTTGTAGACACACATACGCCCAGTTATTGCAGATGAGAGCTTCTGCCAAAAAGATGTTGCATCCCAGAAGGGCCCTTCTCCTTCAAAGTTTGAAAATTCGGCATTGATAGTTGCCAATTGGTCCTGACTGGTTTGGACACCAACAAAAGCTTTGCAAGTTTACTCTGGCAAGTCATAGCCAATTAAAATAGGCCTTGACTTCTTGCTTGTTTGCCCAACATCTGCACATGAAAACAACCCAATGGCCCCTGTCCTCATCTCCTCCAGGCAGAGCAGCAGAAGGCAGAGTAGCAAAAGGCAGATCTGTCAGAGAACAGTCTCCAAGCTTCAGATGTCATGATCTTTGAATGCACAGCTTGCGCTAATCGCGCTAATTGGTTGAGTCAAGGCTGTGTTTCCAGACCTGTTTTGCAGTACAGTGCTGTACAGTGTTGCCTTCGTCTTCCTGCAGCCATGAGCGGTACAGTCGCTCTCGGTGGTGGCAAGGCCGCACGCTGAAATGTGTACTGCCGGTGCACGGATCCTTGCGATACCTCCGGCTGTGAATCAAAGTCTACGACTCGAGAATGTCGTCATGCAGTATCGCTTAGTGAAGGGGTAGGATGACGTCACAGCTCTTTACGAGTTCAATTACGGTATCTAGGCATGTCACAAGTGCTGCGTTTGATAATGTTCACATGCTTCAGGCAAAGGAACGTACACAGGCACTCCAGTGGCAAAGTTGCGCACAAAACTCGGACGCTTGAGCAGCTTACATCTCACGACTGACAATCTCCAACTGCTGATCTCACCCTCGAAGCTGCGAATCCAAAAGTCGCCTAGCGGTGTGCAACCATTACCACAGATAGCAGACAAATTGTATGTTGTCTCAGCCAGCACTTCTCAGCTTGTCATGAGCAACAAGGCTTACGAGCCTTCACGCACTCGCTGAGCGAACCTGCTTCATGCAGGCGCACGGGCTAGCCTGAGGCTAGCCAAAGGTGTCTGCACATGTGGCTAGTTCGCTCCGCCGCAAGTAAGTCAGTGCATACGGCTGCGTTCTAAGCTTTCTAATTTTTTAGTTTAGTCTTGGTGTTATCTAAGCCATCGTTTGATGCAAGTGTGCAATTTGCTGTACAGGTCCGAGGTGCCAACTTCGCCTCAAAATACGAATGTTGACTCTTCTGCTGCTCCTGCTCCTCTCGTCAGTGGCACAATCTCGCAATGTCCGGCAAGACAAGTCGCACATCTGCATCGTGACTTGCGACTTTTGGGGATTACCAGCCGCAGGAGGCACCGCAACGGCGTACCATCTGCTGGCAGCCAGTTTAGCTGACGCAGGTCCAAGAGTCTGGCCGGTGACTTTTCTAGGTGCCACCCATCAGACGTCTCTTTGTCAAAACATACAGCAGAACTTTTCTTCTGGCTCGATCAACTTTGAGTGTCTGAAGCCCGAGCACTTTCTTCCGGAAGTTGTCAATAATTTTCCATATGAAGCATTGGGAATTGCTGTTGTTCGTTGGCTTCGACGTTCTGGACAAAAATGTGACATCATTCACACCCATGAATGGGGGGGAGGCATGCAGCAACTCGCAGCAGTGGTCAGCATGCGCCACAAGCCCAACCTGCGGCTGGTTGTGGAGCCTCACGGTGGCCACTATTGGTCATCTCAGGGAACCCGTCAGCGTCCCACAGACCTCTTCACCCTTAGGATCGATGATCACGAGCGCCTGACCATGCATTTAGCAGACGATGTCAAAAGTCCTTCGGCCTATATGCTAGCACATCTTCGTCAGCGAGGCTGGCGCCTCCCACCCGCTGCGAGTGTCATTCCCAACATCGTGCCACAGGCTGCTACCTCCGCTGAGAATCGGCAACTGAAGCCAGTGTGGCAGCTAGCTTTTTTTGGAAGATTGGAAGAGCGCAAGGGTTTGAAGCTGTTCTGTGATGCAATGGAGATGCTCGACATAAGCACGCTGCCACGCCTTGAGATCATCTTTATTGGTGGTGAAGCCCAAGTTGACATGATACCTTCAGTAAAGTATCTGAATACCCGGACAGCTGGTTGGCCTATGCCTGTGACGATCTATGGTGGTCTTCCAAGAGCTGCTGCCTTAGCCATTTTAAGGGCTGAGGGTGTCATGGTGGCTTTCACGAGCTTGGTTGAAAACTTGCCTTTTGCTTTGGCCGAAGCCTGCATTGAACAAATCCCTTTTGTAACATTTAATGTTGGTGGAGTGGCTGAGCTGTTTGATGCTGATGTCCATGCTGATGTTATTGTAGAAACCGTCTCAGCAGTGGCATTGTTTGATAGGCTGGAGGCAATTTTACGCCAGGGCACCTTGCAAACATCTGTTCTGCATCCAGCAATAAAGAATAGCGCAGATTTATGGCATCTGTTTCATGTGAATCAGGACCTGTCTGAACGTCACAGACAGCTGAAAAGAGTTGCAATTGCAAGGGCTGATGCGCAATCAGTTGAGGTTGTCAGATTGGCTGCTGATTGTTCATCCAAAACTTTGAAACAGGATGTGTGTGGGCATCTTGCTGATGACTCTGTGCTTTTGCTTTTACCTCCTGAATACAGCATGCCCCCTGCTTCTGACATGAGCATCATTGAATATGTTGCCTCCCAGTTGCCCCGGCTGAGCAAAAGCCGTATGTTAGGGGCTTTGGTATTTGGAGCCATGTTGCCAAATGATCTTGTATCATACCCAACCAGCCCAACTTGGATGATCTACCATGGCTCTGAGCCTCTGTGTGTAGAAAGTTCTCCTTTGCTAATCCTGACCAAAACTTTTTGCACAAACTTCTTGGCAGAGGCTGGGGATTTCAACGTTTTTCAGACTTGGGTTCTGATTCACCACTTGCGCATGGCAGGCATGGTCACCACTTCATTCCCAGAGCCTGTGTTCACATTGAACAATTTTTCACGAGCAGATACTGGGTGTTTAGCTGACCGCATTCCAGCATTTCGCAAGCTTGAAGGGGACTTTGCATCAAACCAGATGGGCGTTTCAGAACAAGTGCTTGTCAGTCAACATTTGGCTCCAGTCCCACATCCTGCAGCGTCATTCAGGAGTAATTTTGACAAGTTTCAAGGGCAACATGGCTGGCAGTACATTGCAGTTAATGAACATGGTAAGCAGTGTTGGCTCAGCTAAGCATTTGAATACACATGCACATAAATGTCATGAGGTTAGTCAGTGTTGCAACTATTTAGTCTACATGTTGAAGACTTTCTATGTGCTGGCAGGTGCAGAAAAGGGACTGACTTGGCAGACGGGTGACACTGCTATAACAGAAGATGGCAAGTGGGCTTGCAATGATTCATCGCAAGCCTTCATCAGTCAGACCACCTTCCATCCATGCTCATTGCCAAATCATGACTGTTGTCAAGCAACCACAGCTGCTGTAGGCGTCAGATACGTTAGCAACCTATGGGATGAAGCAGCTTTGGTAGAGATTACCTTTGAGGTTTGGCCAACTTGTGGCGATGGCCTGTCATTGCAGTTCATTCTGACACAAAACAATTGTTCATCAGTCTTGTTTTTCAAGGTCTTTCCGGCATTAGACGTGTCCCCTCCACATAGAGAAACATTTGAAAAAGTCTTAGCAATATTTCCTGGGGATTCCTTGCTCTTTTTGGTCCAGCCTGGAGCAAATCATGACTGTGATGGAGTCTATGTCCATGATATCAAAATTTGGCAGTCAAAAGCTACCCAAAAGTTCAACAGTACACTTGAGTTCATTAGTGATCAGTGACCATACAAGATGCCAACACACAGCACCCACCTGCCAATATGAAATCTGTTGCAGCTGTCTTTCCTGTGTACAGAATATGCTGTGAGCATCAGGTGTGGACATACCAGAACAGCAAACAAAGCATGACCATTTCTGTATATCTGTGTTTATCGCAATTGCAGGATTGTCGATTGCAAGGTTGTCATGCAAGCCACATCAACTCCAACTGTGTAACGATGGCCAGATCTTTGGCCGACTGTGCCAAAAGACAGTTGTTGAACAGCCACTGCATGGTGCCAACAGTAGCATTATCCCCACTGTCATGTATACAGTTATGCAGTGCATGAAAGTACAAACAAACAGAGACCAAGGGAGAAAGCATGCCCTGGTAGGCCCAGAATGTGCACATGTGCATTGCAGCGCAAAAGATACAGACAGTTTTCTTTTTGTTTGTTTGTGACAATGAACATTTGCAGCATAGCGTTTGAGCAGCAGCAACTTTGTTCTGAGTTTTTCTAAGGTGGTAATTAGTTGCATTTGGTACTCCTGCAAGGTGGGATTCTCCTGCTTGTGAGTATAATGAAAGGAAGATGTATCCCCACATGCGACCCAAGGACTTCCAAACTATGTACCTACCTGTGATTACATCTGAAATCAACACACAATGTGCTCACCTGCAACCACATGCGTGAAGCAATTACGGGCAAGGGCGTTGTGAGCGAGGCTTGAGCCCTAGACCTGCCCTGCTGCAAGATTAATCTAATATTAATATTAGCTCAGCAACCAGCGCAGATGCAGGCAATTCCCGGTGCTTGATTCTGTCATGACTTTTAGAAAGAGAACACAGAAGAAAGCTATGAGTCATAATGGGCATGCGCCAACCGGCTTGAATGTAGCTCAAGGCAACAACGCTTGCTCTGTCTTTTTGCTACTGTTTTGTCGTACAAGCATAATGTCCAATCACACACCCATGCAACCTGGCATGCAATTCACCAGGGTAGATACTGCACGTATGTGCCAAGTATGAGGCCTATATAAATTTAAACGACAGCCTGGCCGGGATTTGGGATTTGGACTTGGATGTGTACAGGTTGAAGATTGAAAGGACTAAGCCATATGACGCCTAGTTGGGCAAACCTTAGACAGTTTGCAGCTGATCGACTTGTTGGAGCTGCCTTAGGCACAACAGGAGGATTATGGCATCGGCAATGACGCTGGCAAGGGCGCCTGAGCAGGACCATAGGTGAGTGCTGGGCCTGGGGCTGGGCTTTGCAAGGGCGGCACAATTGGGCAAATGACTGGTGATTGGGCAGAAGTCAACTGAATTTGCTGGGGTATCATGGATCTGTTTGAGCTTGTGCTGTTGGAAAATTGCGCGTAGTAGAGATTGTTTGTTTGTTTTGTAGTGAGGGTGTCAGAGATACTTCCAATCAGGATTGGGTAATTATATGTGAAAGAGCCGTGAGCCAGTAGTGAGTCAAAATAACACGGCTTTGACCATCGGTCCAGGTTTTCAGATGTTGACCATGCAAGGCTTCCTCCCCACTCATGGTACACCATCAGCCAGTGCTGCAGAGGTATGCTGAACAAAAGAGTTGGGTTCGATCCAGATATTGATGCCAAATCTGGATGAGGGTATCCTTCACCCATCAAGCCTGAGCTAGACAAGTGGTTGACCGGATCCTGCTTGCTCCAAGTCAGGCTGGCTGCCAAAGGGTCTGTAGAGACAGCCATGGCTAGCGAGCTGACCCCAACTTCTTGAAAGAAACAAACCCTGAACGCTCAAATCAGTACTTCATGATGTTGCGGGAGAAGTAGGTTATAATTATCTGTGCACTGCATACCATCTGCGTTTGACGCGGTCCCACACGACAGCCATGTCCCCGAGCCCGCCATTGTAAGTGGGGATGGGCGACTCTGGCTGCCTCTCCTGCGCTGTCAGGATAGGAACAGGCCGGGTCCAAGTGACGCCAAGATCCGCGCTCATCACCACGTGCACAGACTTCCAAACGGATTCTTGTTCGTCATCTTCGCAATGAGACAACCCGATCAAGGCGCTGGCATTGGCGGACGGCACTGATGTATGCGACAAGCGGAAAATAGACATAGTCCACAAGTTCCTCGTATCAAAAGTGTTTTGCGGCCTGAGTCCCGTCATCTGGCTGCTCGGTAGGGCATTGCAAAATGTGGTTTCAGAAAGCATATTGGTGCTGTCCACCACATTGTCCGGAGATACGGTACCTTCAAGGGGCAGATTGGTCGTTCCCACATATCTCAGGTTAGGAACCTGAAACTTGACGAAATTCGAGCCGTCTGAGATAACGCTGAAGCGGCCGTCCGGTGTCTCGTACGATACATCGATGCTGCTGACACCTAAGACTAGAAGTTGCAGCAGAGCCGCATTTATAGCGAACATGTGTCTATAGTGTCTGCTCTGCAGGTTCCATTAGCTGCCTGCCTGGCAATCGGGTGGCATCCATGGCCACCCACTGGCTATCCCCACTATCCCCACTCGCATGGGCCCAAAAGCTATTCTTACATTTAGACTCTTGAGTGCAAGTGCATGTGACTCCCGTCAGGACTTACGTCTAGGAAGGTCAGAGCGTGTATACATATCATAGATTCAGTCCCAGCAGTTGGACTATGCTGAGACACCATGTTTGCTTCACAGCTCTCATAAACCCGACTCACCTTCACTGACAGAGCCACACAGTTGTCATCTGAGCCACAGCACAGCAACTTCCAACCCGTCTCAAGGTTTGTCCACACACAGTCAAACAGCAGCTGTATTCTCAATATGGTTGCCAAGGGACTGAATGGTAGCTGCTTTTGAGCCTCGCTGATAGGTCAGCACTGCTGTAAAAGTTTTGCGTTAACTGCTGTGTGGCAGAAAGTCTGTCAAAAAAGCTACCTCATTCAAATCTGTCACCTACATATTGTGAACAGCAACTAACTAGTGTTTGAAGTCTGAATGGACTTCATGCACAGTGCATGCACACTTCGTGCTTCCGCATGCTCCCAGACCACTCAGTGACTTATCACACTTTGCAAGTTGAAGCATTCACATCTGTCAAACAAAATTGTGCGACATTTGCATGCTTGGTCAGTTGTCTGAATGTCTGAATGTAAGCAAGGCTGTTTGCACTCAGCATCTCTGTGCAATTGTGGTGCCTGTGTTGCTGCAGCTGTAGGTTGCTGTGGAACTATGCATGACAGACAGTGGCTGCAGGGCATCACACAAGAAGGCATGAGGCTATCAGAACATGTGCTGTTCACTTCATAACGCCATGTGGAAAGTTTTCACTCCATGATGTCATGTGGAAAATGTACGCTGCAACGAACATATGTGAAGTTGCAGTAAAGCTATAAGGAAAATGCAACCATTGTTCACTCTGTGTCCAGTTGATGCAACATTGACAGTTAACTCATAGACAATATTGTTGTAACCAGAATACAGGGCTTCACAAGTCCTAATGTAGCAATGCTTGATTGTCAACACCGATTAAATACCAGTCTACAAAATGTCTTGCTGCCATAAGCAAAGCTGTAGAACTACGTTTTGCACTGACGCTAGTGTCATGCAGCCAGTTCAGCAGCTAGTTGAACAGCACGTATGATGTTGAGGGCCAATACATGCTGCTGACTGGTTGACATCAGCACAAATTTGACTATTATTATGCCAGCTGCTTTCACAAAATATGCACCACGCCATAAACTGTTGAGTATGTAAAAAAGGGCTACAGGCTACCAGCAAGTACAACAAGCATGAGCTGCAGGTATGGCCTGGCCGTGGGAGTACCAGGCAGCACGTATGTTTGGAACGACACATAACTGGCTAGATGGGGTCAGGCCCCTAGCTGACAAGCACATTGTACAAAAGCCAGTTCCAGTAGTCTGCAGGACCTGGTAAAGTTATGTAAACAGTCCTCCCAAGCCTTGCCTGAGCTGCCTACCATGACACCTACATGTCCATCTGGTCTGAGCATGGTAAGAGAGGTATTGACAACATGAAAATTGATGTTTGAGGGAAGATGAGCAGGTGCCATATCAGACCATATGCTGTCAGCATAGATTGCTCGCAGCCAACTGTAAGGATCATGATCAGCGTTTGGAACGTCTTTCAGCGGGGAACTGAAAGTTGCACAGTCATGATGTCCCCAGGTTGAGGTCCTGAACACAATATCACTGCCATGAAAGTCAAGACTTACAGCTAACATAACGGTTTCGACCATGGCACGGTATGACTCAAACTGAGGATCGACTCTGTGCCAATGGTGACCAGTGTTCATGACTAAAATGTCTGCTTTGGACAGAGTGCTCCTCCATCCTGGCACTATCTTGGGTGAAAACATGTTTGACATATGTGATGGGTTGCTCTCATTGCCATGACCAACCAGGTGCCAGGCGCCAGTCACCTGAAATCTGCCACCATGCACCGTCTCAAAAAAGTCCCAGTTTTGTTTTCTGGTGATCTGTGACTCCATCAACGCCTTGAGCGACTCAAACTGCTCTACCATCAAACTGTCACCAACAAAACCTACAAACCGGTTACCAATTTCTGCACTAAATAACTCTGCGCTGAAGGTGAGTAAGCTGCAAAGGGCGCTTTGCCATCTCCATCTAGCTAACACAGGCGCTTTGAGACCACACATGCTGGCTCCTGGTTTGCAGAGGTGAACTTGGTCGTTGCAATTTCGTTCGAAATCATAAGCGTAGCCGTATTCGGCAAGTTCCAAATTATCTGCCGGCCAACAATATCGAGGGATCATTTCCCACTCGCCAGTCATGTATTGCTGCTGATGCATATTGCAACGAGGCAGACCGGCAGGGCCGAATGGACCGCCTTGCAGGTACACGGGACATCCTAAAAGCAACCAACGTCACGATGAAGATTTTCGGTACAGTGTATTGTTATCTCCAGACGAATCAAGTTGAAATGGCACAAACCTTGTGCGTGGCATCGAAGCAACTGACAAGTTAGCAGCGTCACTTGCACTGTCAAAATCCAATTACCAAGAGCCATCATACTACTAGCGATATACCGATCGGGAGCACAACGAAGGCTGCTGTGGCATTGTGATTTTCGGGACAACGAGTGGGCTGGCAGATTCACATAGCACGGGCTCTCGTCGGTACTGTGAACGAAAAAGGATGACACCTCCCACTGCCAAGTAAAATACTCTTTGCCATAAACAATTCCTCTCTATGACAAGGTAAGACTATGTTCACATGAAGTGTACATCTTCCCCCTTGTGTTGTCACCTGTTGACGTAGTCATGTTGTTGCGTGCATCAACAATTGCATTCCCGCGTCGTATTCACATTGTGACAGCATTGCTTAGTGATTACTGGGGCTCAAGGTCTGTCCAAAGGTATACGGAGAGCCAGGATCAAGTTCCAAGAGAATGCCAAATATTCAGTGGGTTTTGGCTGCAAGCCCAGGGCTTCAGCTTATAGGGATACTACCGGAATTGCATTACCATGTCATGCATGTCTGTCGCCGGATGTTGTCCGTCGCCTGCACAGATGAGCTAGAAGCGCAGCCAGCGCAGTTGCGCAGAGCCGAGCGATCTCAAGTCACAATTTAAACCCTTGCTTTGCGGAGATTGCAATGAATCCTATTTGTGTTGTCATCCTGAGTCAGCACGCCCATGGGGATTGCACAACTAAATTTGAAAGCAATAGCTTCACAATCCTGCTGTCAGCGATTTTGAAGGTTTCGCGCAGCCTGCCCTTTACGTCAAAGTCAAAAGTCAGAAGGCACCAATATCTGGCGCTAGCAAGTCCACTGCACTGCTGTGCATATGCAACAGGTTGCACAGAACACAGAGGTTTGCGAACTGAACAGACTCTCCTTCCGTCAAGTAAAGCGTGATTAGGCAGCAAGCCTCAAAGTATTCATGTGGAGTCGCTGTAGCAGGGCTGAGGTAAAGGTGCATTGCTAGCGTGTCAGGAGGCTGATTTCCTGCACTGTTACATGCCTCCCCGGTTAATTCCGAGGCCACCGTGACTCGGGCTGTTTTAACGTCAGGTGTAATGGCTCCTGGACACTACCCTCAAGTTTCAAAGGTAACCGTTACCTCTGTGCATGCGGAAGCGTGCATCGAACTTGCGACCATGAAGTGCAAGCTTCACAGCCCAATGCGCTTTGCTAAAGCGACAAGCTCCGGGCATCCGGAACCATATGTAGCAGGGCTGAGGCAAAAGGTGCATTGCTAGCGTGTCAGGAGGCTAATTTCCTGCACTGTTACAGTCGCTCTTGCTGCTTGGCTGTAGCTTGCTGAAGGATTACAGGTGCCAGCTGTCTTGTTTTGCCAAAAAGGTTGACCACAAAAGGCCACTCCTTCTTGTACCCTCTGCGTACATTTGCCAAGTTGGGGCTCTGATTTCAGCCTGTTTGCACTGTAATAGCACGAGTGCCTTCACCAACAAGTCACTTGCGCTACAGCCAGTTTCGACGGCGGTGAATTCAAACAGAGAAAGGTGTGCAGGTTGACTTGCTGTACAGCAACATGTGTTGGGTCGCACAGCAGCGCTAACTGAGCGCCTTGCTTTGATGTTACGGTCTCAACATGCAGGTCTGACTGCTCAGACCTGAACTTTTGAGTCAAGCTGTAGTCAACTGATGTCTGACCCCAGGACATAAGCACTTTTACTGTACAACAGTGAAAATGGCCTGACCATGGGGCCTAAGCACAGCAATTTCGGCAGCCATGTAAAAGAGCACATAGTATATACATTTATGTCAGGCAATGCAGCAATATGAGCACATGGCAAATGCCACCCACTGGGACTGTTTCCTTTTGTATTGAGACGCCCAATGAGTCACTTGTGCAAGATTAGGTCCTCAAAAGGAAGCTGGAAAGAGAGAGACAATCAATTGAGCATAGTTTTTTGTTACCATGTAACTTCATCCAAGGTCAAGCACAACAATGCATCAAGTGTGCACATGAAGCAGAAGGCGTGCAGCATGCGCATATGCATGCTCTGCATCAGTCCAACACTGTGCTGCATAAGGCGTGTGCACAGTTCACGCTAAACCAAGTACACTGCATGGCATATGGCCTCAGGTCTGTATGTACACATGTGCCCAGAATCTTTGATTGAATATTCTACAGCCTAGCTAATATGTGAGATCCCGCTCATACAATGCAGTTCTGTGATGGTGAGAATAAGTTCACGTTCCAATTCCAACAGGCATGCATCCAAATTTTCAGTAGAAACATCCACAGCAGCATCTTTGTGGACTCCAGCACGAGGTTGCACATGTTGGTTGTTTCAACCGCTGAACGCAGCTGATGCAAAATTATGAATGTTCTGTTCCATCCTGCACCTCCATCATGCACTGCAAAGGTCATGCATGCAGACCTCTGTCCAAGCCGTGATGATGCCACAGGCGGCCAGAAGCACTGATCCTCTGCACAGCATACGCCATGTGACTTCATATTGTGCTTGGCCACAACATCCTGTTGTCTGCAAATCAGCTTTGAGACTTGGCTCCGCCTTAGACTTTGATCTCATGAAGTACCTGCCAGATGGTGGAGTTTATGAAGGTTGCCTGTCATGTCCTAGAGAGCTGCAAGATGATGCAAACTTGAAAACGTTGTTGAAATGCGTATCAACAGCGTGCCTTATTTGCAAGAGCAAGCACATGATCCAACAGTCACTGTGTATTTTGATGTCTGCAGGCGACATTGCTTTGGTCACAGAGTGCTGCAGAGCTGAAAGCATAATGAAGATTGTTCACACCCCTTTTCCCAATAAGGGCTTTCCGTAAAATGTACTGGACCAAAGCATTGTGCCGTACGCTGACTAGCCAGAGTGCTTTGGGGGCATGGTTGAGGTGTAAGAATTATTCAAGAGCAAAATTTCACACTGCACAATCTTACTGGATGCATGGTCCAATACATCGCTGAATTGTGTGGTGCTGACTCAAACATGAGAAGCAACTCAAAGCAAGGATACTGTTTTGCATGATCCTTTCAGGTTCAATGTTTCTAGCTCTCTTTTTTTTGGCTGTGAGGCTTTAATTCACAGTAGTTTCTCAGTACTGCATACTTTGGCTTACACCACCACAAAAGCTCAGTTGCCTGCTGTTTGTTGCTCACCTGGTAAGGTCATGAAAAAAAGAGTTGGTCATGAAATATTGCAAACTATGTTGCTGCGCTGTTGAAGCCAAGCGCTTTAGCCTTCATCCAACATTGTTTCATGCAACATTGTGCTGCAAGTCACACATTCTTTGCAACTCGCAGCATGATATCATTATATCAAGTTGTCTAAATGGACATTGATGCGCAGATTGTCCAATTCAGGCTGCTCATTTGCAGCACCAAAGTATGTGCGTACGTGTACGGCAGTTCAGCTGAGGGACACAGAAAAGAAAAAAAGTCTTTCCTATGCCTTTCAGCAATTCTAACAAGAGCCTCATTGAGGCAGCAGCCCCAAGCTAAAGCCATCGGCCACAGCCCAAAGGGAGGTCAATGTTGCCTGAAAGCCAACAACAAACTTACGTCATAAGCCATTGCTTTAAGTCTGTTTGTGTTGTGCTGTGTGCATGTGACATGCTCATAAAATGTATTTTTTTGCTGTCTGTTGCCGTTTATGATTGTTGTTTTCAGACCAGCTCATGTCAGACCAAAGAAACGGAAACAAATGGGGAAAAGGAAAAAATGACACGAGACCATGCGTATATGAACAAACTATCAGTGCAAGCTTGATCTAAGATCAATATACCCTAAAACCATAAGAACATTCATTAATGCTGCACTTCTTTTGTTTCTACAAGCAAAACAAAAGAAGTCAATAAACACACCAGTATGCAAAGGAATATGTCAACCAGCACATGAAGCAACATAAACTATCAGCGACTTGGGTCGCACAGTTGAACCAGCCAGACCAACATAGCCAGGTATATATATATGTGCACACCTAGGACACCGGCAGAGAAGTGCAGCAGCAGAAAGCCCTAATGACAGCATTTCACCTACCTGCATGGTGTCAGAATTGAGCCAGCAGTATTGCAGTCCTTTGGGTTAACAAAAGCACTACAGCACCTTGTGTAGGCTGATGCATCATATGAAACCCTCTCAGCAAGCAGCTCAGCCTTGACCAGGCGACTGACAGTCTTGTTTTGTTGTCTATTGCTGGGTAACAGTTGCGGCAATTGCGCATTTTTGGGTTCATGTTACATCCCTTGAAAACGTGCCCATGAATTTCTGTTGATGGCCGACGTCGACACTGGCCATGAAGTGTTACTGCTTCTCCGGGTGGCTTCACCCGTGTTTGCCAGGCTTGCCATTCTTGCTGCCGTCTTGAGAATTGTTGCCTGCACTGTCTTGACGATGTAAGTGTATGCGTATGAGCATATCCTTCACCTGGTGCCAGGGTTGTGCGTGCAGTAAACGTATCGATGGACAACAGATATCTGTCTGTCGTTCGGAAGGAGTGCAACGCCAGCAAGAGACGCTTACCAAGGTCAACACACTGACCAGCCATACAAGGCCCTTGTGAGCACTTTCGGCCGCACTGTCCACAGTGGTTGGCATCTGTCGAGTGGTCGCAGCAAAACGAGACAGCAGCAGCTGAGGTCTGACTAGCAGTCCGACAGAGACCTTGATTAGCGCAGCACATCGGCGGCCATGTCGTGCACACACCCAAGCTGCAGTTGCAATTTGCTGTAGAATATGTCGGCATCCCATCACGAAGAGATCTTCGGTTGTTGATCCACTTGCTGTAGTCGGAGGTTTCCTGGGCGTGCACGCCTGCCAGCAGACATATCAGAAGGAGACGACCCAGGTGAAGCATCGCAGGTATCGACCAGAGGTCGTACTGGATCCTGCGATGGCTTGTATGGTCACCGTGTTTGCTCTGCCATCAAGTACATAATCTATAATCAACGTGCCCCCCACCCCCCAGCCCCCACCCTTTCTATTATCACATGCAAGCGTCACAGTATTTGAGCCAGAGGATGGATCAGCACCGATCAATGAGACTGGTTCAGGACACGTGCTCACGTTCTGAAGCACATGTCTATACGGTTTGACGTGTCACTCATGACTATTTTTTCTGGAACACCTGACACGTGATCAAGCAATGTTCAACATGTCTACAGCACATGACAGCTCTGTCACCAATAACTGTCATGCTGCGTCACTATGTGACACATGCTTTCAATTTTGAATCAAGCTTGGCGCCTGGACACGACCTACAGACTGTCTGTGCAAACATGCATATACAGCTAGAGCTCCACTTGCTCAACCATGTTTGCTAGCTTGAACGTAAAACTTATCCAACCCATTCACACCAGACAGCTGAAAGTTACTACTTGCAATATTGATGCTCAAGAAGACTGATCATTGCATGACTTCCTTTTGCTCAGGCGCTGTAAACGAGGAATGTGTCTGCTGACATCAGCATATTTCTCCAAACACTTGCAGTTTTGATTTGCAGAGCCTCCCCAATCTGTGATTGTGACATGCCAACAGCCACAAGATCCTGGATCTGGCCACGTCTAAAACCATGATTGCTTCAGCGGCGCACATCTTGACAGACTCCAGATGCTTGTTGAGCCTATGTCCAATGGAGGTGTGCCCTCAGGGGAGCATCAGCAAAGCTTCTGCGATTTGTGGTGAGGGGGCTAGCCTGGAGAGTTATGTTGAATGAAGCTGAAAAGCCTAGCAAGGAAGCAATGCTGCCTATCCTCTGTGACTTTCAGAGTGAAAGGCCCTGACCTCTTGCACTTGACTGTTTTGGTCCCATCAGGCCCCAAGGTCAGCTGGAAGCCAGTTGCTGCTGTGCTCGAGAAACCTTGCAGCTGTCCTGTGGGTGTCTGTATTGGCTGACCATCATCCAGAAAGAAATCTGTGAAGCTGACCTTGCCAATGTCATTACTCCTCAGTGGTGTCTCCCACATCAGCAGTATCAGCATGACTCATGAGTGATGTCCCTCTCTATGAGTAGCTGTCGTTGCTCAGCTGGGCAACTATGCATGCTATGCTCCAAATGATCCACCAGCTGAATGCCTTTTTGCTGCTGATTGGCACAGCTGAAACTTCCGGGTAGCCTGAGCGCCAGGCTTGCGTCTTGTAGCCTTTCCTGTACTGGGTCAGAGTCTGTACTGGGTCAGGATTGCCGGTGCTGGTCGAGTGATCCCAATCACCAAATCTGCCAATGAGCATGAAGCTTGTAGACAGGTAAGACAGGCATCTGCTGACCCCAGGACATTGCATATGTTTGTTGATTAATTGGTTGGTTGATTGATTGATTGAATACACGTCACATCTCGACTTCAAAGCCCCTCTTCTACATCACCTGTCGCCTGATCGTGCAGCTGCACCTACAGAGCCTGTCACATACTATTGCGTGCTTATTTGCAGCACGATACATGCCATACACGCCTCTTTTGGGGCTGCAGATGCTGCCCAGAACCATTTGCGAGATGTTTGAGGACGGTGGGCGCTTTCCTGGCTCCGATTTCTCAGATCGTGCTATCCGTATGCTGCACCTCAAGTCCTTGTGGATTGTCACTGCTGGCTTGCGTTCCAATGCAACATATAGTTGATTTGTTGCTGGCCGCCAAGCGGCCCTTGAAGTTCTCTGATGTAGCTGTTGGGTTGTGCAGATCTTTGAACTGTGACGCCCCACTTCCGTCAGCTACAGTGGCTTATATAGCTTCGATGCCCCGTTGTTGGATGTCGATTGAGCAGCAGGTAGCGCTAGAGTTGTGTCGCCGGGTATGCCGCAACGTTGGGTCAGTTGCTTTTTGAACTTGTGACTGTTGAGCTCTTTTGGCTGACGGAGCACCAGAGATCTCAGACCTAGCTGCACTGGTAAGCAATACATGACATGTGCTGATGCTTGCAGCTGTCCACTACGTCACGGTAGTCATGCTTGCAGCACTTGACACTGAAATGTTTGCAGGGTAGACATAGCGACAAGCCAAAGCAGTAAGTCATGTAAGTGCATTGCACATGCAGTCAACTATTCCCACACAGTCAGCCTCAAAGCTCAGCTGAGGTTGTGCACCTCGTCTGCAGGGAAATGTGCAGCAGGCCACAAAGAAACGCGGCAGACCAGCAAAACAGGTATTTTGAGCAGCATTCTGTATAAGACCGGTAGTGAACATAACACTGCATGCTGGATTGAGGACACTGATCAACAAATTGTTTGATGCAGGGTGTCTTAAGACAAAGAAAAACTGTGACCAGCAGTAACAAAGGGTGTCATGGGGCGCAGAGGATCAGCACGGGCATGCAGGAGACATCATCAAGTTGTGTTTGCCTGTCTTTGCTGTAACCTCACCTTAAACATGGCTTGCCACTGCCTAGCAGCTGCTGTGCGATTGTTGTTTGTGCATAAGCAGTGCATCCCTGCAGATCATATATAGAGGTTAGATTTGAGAGCGGCCATAAGGCTGCTTTGAGGATTCTTATCATCACAGCATCCTATATTATAAGACCTGTACCTAACAAATTACATGCATGTTTCAAGAACCCCAACGAGACCCTATCTGATTATAAGCTTCGTATATGGACCGCTGTTTTTTTCATTTCCTACATGTAATCTAAAAAATACGACCGTTTTAGGACCCACCGGGTCCTGTATGGATCGTAAATCTCGTCCCAAGTTTGTCGTTAATTAATGGGTGGTAATCTTAGGGTCCATATAAGATACTGCTGTCTTTATAGTGCCCGCTGGGAGAAGCAATCATGCTCTTATCAGGTATCAAGGTTCCAGCATGATTTGGCAGCCAATGACTTTCATGTACACCAGGAGGTCAGCAGGAGTGCATGTAGCTAGGTTTTTATCTATTGCAGTAGGCAGAAGCCCCAACCAACTGTCCAGTTCCTGCATGTGTTTAGCTCTCCTTGCAACAGTTGCTGCTTCCCAGTTGTGCTGCATCCTGGAGTATGCACCTGTACTCAGTCCCTGCACATGGTGCACAATGATTCAACAGACAGTCAGTATAACAAATGGGCCAAGCCTTGGCAAGGAGGACAGGAGGACATCTGTCTGTGAGTGTGTACATAAAGTAATTGCTGGGATTCTCTTGTGTACATTTCTATCTGTGAGTCCTTCAAACTTTCCCAGTCATTCAATGTGTCAGAGTCTGCAATTTGTGTAGTGATTATCATACTGGATGAATGGATGAGTAGTAATGGCTTTCTCTCATGTCTAGCTACATACTGTTGCTCATGTCTGGGTGCATGCAGCTATTTCAAATGAGGCTCTGAGAGTCATCACCTTTGCAGGGACGCAGCGTGTGTCCATGGCTATTGGTTGCCCAGGCACGCATGGCACATGTACATGCTTCTAAAAGGCCATGTCCTTGTTCCAGAGTTGGCCTGTCCTGCATTTGAACATGGTCCTTGTGTGTGATTCTGATACTGAAGATATCGCGCACAGTGCTTCACTGTGTGGCTTGATTATGAGTGGTCGCAGCTTTCTGCATAGCTGCAATTGCAGCAAACAACTTTTGGTTTGACTGGCCCAGTCTATGGCTGTTATGCTTGTCATGTAAAGCTTTCCTTGACGATTCATCCCAGTCTTTTATGCAAGCTCTGGTTTTCTGGTTTCTGATGGCTCCTCTGCTGTCTGGACCTGATGTTTTGCTGCATCCAGTATTTGTCCCTAGCTGGTGAAAAACACTATTCGTCAGCACCGACCAGCGCATTTGCAAACATGGTACAAGCTAATAACAATTGACAGCAGCCAGCACCAGATTGATCAAGTCCTGCATAGAAGACATGACACCAAAGCTGTTCAGGATACCAGAGTCTTCAGAGGGGCTGACATTGAGTCAAAGCACAGACTCCTGATTTGCAAAGTGCAATCAAAGTTCAGGAAGCCAGCCAAACACATATTTTATCCTCGCTTGTAGGCAGTTCCCCTGCACAGTGAAGCAGGCAAGGAGGCGTTCCAGCTATCCCTGCAGGAAAAATTGGCCACACATCCGTTACCACATCCCTATTGGAGCACAGCTCTTGGGAAATCCCTCAACACCATGGCACAGGCTCAGCTCAAGCAACCACCATGGCCATACAGATCCTGGATCTCAAAGACAATGCTCCATCTTGCCAACTGCAAGTACAAGCTGTGGCAAGCCTGAGACTTTGTTTCAAAGCTGCTGGCGCAGTCAACAGTTAGTGAGTACATGTTTAATTCCCAGGGACCAATTGGGGGCCATCAGACAAAATGGGTCTGTCCTTATGATTTCAGTCAGACAAAATGCACCTTTTGCACAGAAAGCACTCCTTGAGAAAAGCACCACATGCATTTGGCTCACACTTAGCTATGAAGCCTGGTATTGTGCAAGTTTGATGAAAAGAATTTGCATGCTTGTTCCTAATGTGACTGTAAGCTGGACAATCAAAGATGAAACGTTATTCATCCTCTACATCCTGTAACAAATGTCAACCTGGCACGGCCTGTCCTTCCTTTCTGTGCCTGCGCAATGTCTTGTGGCGACATGTAAACGATGACAGCCACATCTGAGTCTGCTAAGCAACCTGCAATCGGGGAACATTTGACAACAGAGACATATTCAGCACACTCATGTTCAGGCTTAAAGCTTCTCAACATGCTTTTACTTTGCTTCCTCAATGATTGATGCAATGTCAAATTTGTGGAAAAGGCTCTGCTGTGATGGAAGAAAGGTAATCAACTCCTGATGCCAACTTGGCCACTGTAAAGCATCATTGACCCAAACAGTTCCATCAGTTTGAAATTAAACCCCTCCATCATTGCAAGCATGACAAGGCGTATGCTGTCCAATTACATGGTCCTGTGGTAATAAATCTGTTGCAAGAAGTGGGTTTGCAGCAAAAATCGGCCCAAGTCTGCTAGTACAACCTTCATTTGCTGTGGACTTCCAATTTCCCAACAAAGACTTCAAAAAGCCCTTGTGCAACACTTCTGCAGCTTCACCAATGCTGCGCTTCACACCCCAAACCTCAACAGCACAGCTCAGAATGGGTAGCACAAGAGTGGCAAATAGCTTGGATTGAAGAGCAGGTTCCTTGATGCCTAGGAGTGCACATTGCCACCATGTAGCAAACATTGCCTTCCTAGCCTCTGCCACCAATTGGTTGATATTGCAGTTTCCCTGTCCCAAAAGACATGTCTCTGGTGGCATAAAAGGCGAAGCCAAGGTACTTGTAGCTCTCCACCCTCTCCCCAATTGCGCGGTTCAACACAGTGTCAACAACATGACCACGCGTAGCTTCAATTCATTCTCTTTGTTTTGCTCAGACATAATGATGTTGACCACAGAAGCTTGCCAGAGCATGCAATTGCTTTTGAAGTCTTGCTGTTTTTGACATCAAGATGAGGTAGTCAGCATACAAGAACAATGGCATTGGGACTACCCTGACAGTAGGCGCATTCATCTCACTGGTTTGTAGCACATGCCCATGTTTTAGCCCATCAACATACAGTCCAAATAGAGTACACTAGTGGGACTCAGCAGCCACCGTTGATTGAACCCCACCAGGCGTCTGAAGATGGCAGACAGTCTTTGCAATGCTTGTACTGTTGCAATGTCATGTGCATACAGAGACTTGATGATATTTGAAATTCTTTGGCAGACCCAAGGTTCTTGCAGCACCTGCCACAACACAACACAAAGTACACTATCAAATGCCTTTTTAAGGTCAACAAAGCAACAACACAGCTTGCCAGCTTTCCCTTTCTGGCGCGACTGTTGTTGTTTGTCTATCTGTCATTGAGCTTATAAATGTACTGTCAATTTGTGCGGTAGTCTTTCCTAAAACCTGCCTGCTCCTTGGCTTTGACGGCATGCTCTTCCGCCCATGAGGCTATTCTCTGCTCTAAAATCATTGCAAACCGCTTGGCAATCACAAGATCAAGTGTGTTACCTCTGTAGTTGCACTTATCCGATTTGTCACCTGACTTATAAACGGCAGTGATTGCTTGCAGCGCCCAGGACAGTGCTAACCAAGCTTACAGGCTATTTGGGCGCTACTTCGAAGCTGTGAAAGGACTGCATTGCATGCTTGAGCAATGTGTGATGCTCACAGGTTAGGCAGTACGCCTGAATTCAGGGATAAAAGTCACCACCCAAAGTAATGTTCGTGTGCAGTTCATTGCAATGTCGCATTAACATTTTGACATTGAGTATAAATCAACTGAACTAAACGATTTCGACAGGAATCAGAAACAGCAGCCAGGTGCCTCAAGCAGATTTGCATGCAGCTCTGCAAGTTGGATGATGTGATGCATATCCTCTTGAACGGATAATGTTAACAAGATGCACTGCTATCTTCTTAACACAAGCCACATCCCACGAGCTGCTGCTGTTGGGCGCTAAATATCGTGTATGTCTCAGCTGCGTGTCGCATCTCGCAGCTGCTGGGCTAATGCTTTCATGGCTTGCAGGCCTGCTTCTGGGGTTGGAGCCTCTCCCAAGGCTTTGACTAAAGCGCTGCCTACAATGACACCTTCTGCTCCCCAACACATCACTTGCTGGGCCTGCACCAACCAAATAACAGGCAACATCAAAAGCAAGCATAGCTCGCATAGCAAAAAGACTTGCCCTTCATGTCTTTGCTGCAAACTTGGGCTAAAATTGTTGCTGTTGTTTCCGTGCACATTGCCTCTATTCACATCTGCAAACATGCAAGGACACACCTCACAAACAGGAATCCAACTAAGACAAGCCAGCCACTTTTGCAGCAATTTCCCCAGACAGGTCTGACTTTGGGTCTGATTTCAGGCAAAGGGCAGGTAGAGCTTCAAGGCACACACCGCATCAGAAGCAGATATGCCGAAGCCCACTGCCACAGACTTGTCTGTCACTTCATGGAGCATGCTGATCAGCCCTTCCACTCGACTCTCCATTGACACACGCGAGCCTGTCACACCTGCCCAGGCAACGGACCTCAAGTGCGCCTGGCAAATTTGAATCAGGAGCGTGACTTTGTGTCATGACTTTATGTCCAGCTTACCACAAAGTCCAACGCTCATGCTTTGCTAAGCACTGACGAAGTACACAACCCAAGGTGAGGCGCACCTGTTACAGACACCAGGTACACAAAGCCTTGTGAGGCTTTGGCAATGGCTTGCATGCGATCTCTAGGCGTCGTTGGGGTGGTCAGCAAGACAAGTTCTAGGCCAGCTTCAGTGGCTGCGTCCCTGATCTCACCTGTCTCCTCCAGAGGGATGTCAGGTACCAGCACACCTGCATCACCAAACACACAGGTCACACTGCATAACTGATGTGGAGGATGTGGACCCTGTCATCCATGTTGGAGGACCTCTCGGTAAAGCTGACTTGTCATTCGTGTACCTGTGGGCAGCAGATATGCATGTACACATGGACAACTGCCTGGACATGTGGATGGCATCATAAGCTCTACTCGCTATCAAGTGACCTCTCTTATTTGGACAAAAGGCGGCACCTGTGCTTCAAGCTTGTGACGCAGCAAGGCATTGCACAACCTGCTGTTGTGTCTTCTTTGTCATGTCCATGTGTAAGCCCATCTAAGATTAGTGTGGGCTGACTATGGGTCTGCCATGCGGGCCAGCAATGTGGTGCTCAAGGGCGTGAGGGGCTTACCAGAGACTCCAGCAGCCTTTGCCTGCTGACATAACTTCACAGGAGTACGGGCCTTAATGGGGTTGAAGTAAATGAACAAAATGATAGGCGCGGAGATAAGCGGGGAGACCTCCTTGACCATGCTCAGCACCTGCATGCTGTACGGTGGTTGTCAAAGTTTATGAGGCAAGCTAGCAAGCATAGTGTGCCAACACATGCATGACAAAAACTGGCTCAAGACCCCCTCTGCAGATATGCAAGCCATTGTCCTGTGATGTTGTTGCACATACCTGATCAAGAGTGACATGCTGCTCCAGCAACGCCCTTGTTGCAGCAGCTTGTATTGTTGGGCCGTCTGCCAACGGGTCCTGCAAAGTTGATGGCAGTCAAGGGTTGGTACAAATGTGCCACACAGGAAAACAATGTTTTGGGCAGTGTGTGTCAGACAATGTCAGCTGTAATGCCATGTTCATCTTTGACTTTCATTTCAAGCCAGCTGAAACACACCAAATAGGCCACACAAGCACAGGGCATTCAATAGAGAAGCGTGTTGGCTGTGCACTGAAGGGAAGTTAGAGCGGACTCATGGATGTATGTAGATGAGTGTGCTGAGGCCCCAAACTTACAGAGTAAGGTACACCCAGTTCAATAACATCAGCGCCTAGCTTGTCCAGTATTTGAATTGCTCTTGCTGTAGTAGCTAAGTCGGGATCTCCTGACATAAGAAACGGAATAAAAGCAGTCCTGCAATGTCAAGTAGCACAGTATGCATCCTCTGTGCCGCGCGCAGCATCTTTGTGCTCTTCATACGCAAAGTAACAAGCATGCGTACTTCTTCTGCTCCTTCAGTGTCTGCATGTGTTTGCTTATCGACACTGTCTCGGCCATAGTTGTGGATGCGAGCGGTGCAATGCAACGCTGAATGACTGGACGATTCAATGGGTGTCTACGTAGACATGCCAGTCCGGAGGGGCTTTGTTGGTTTAGAAGGGCGAAGCTTGGAGCTGGATATTTACGACAGCTACACGTGGACAACTCGCTTATCAAGCTCAACATTGAGCCTGTAGGTCGCACGAATGTGTGAGTGGCGCAGGAACTGCCGGCATGCAGGTGGTTGTGTGTGCCTTGCGGCCGATGTAACGCCAACGTGACGCCGTAACAGTTGTTGGTTACAACATATTATGGGTCATCCTGTCCTAAGTTGGGTTTGCAATGAGTTATAGTTGTATGTACATTACGTGCTGCGCTAGTGTGCGTTTGCATGTGTTGTAAGAGACGGCGGTGAGTCTGTGACGAGAAAGGCTCGTCCCAATGATCAACATGCAAGCAGGTAATATTGATGCGCATGGGGCGATGCATCCATATGGTTACAATGAGATGTGCACAGCCCGAAGGCGTGCACCTGGCTGTGATCCCGAGACTTAGTAACAACCAACCGATGTCAGCGGCTCCACTTGACAGTAACAAAAGTCTCCGAGATGCATTTCAATGCATTTTAAGGCATAGCGCAGCCTAACACAACCTTGCATGACTGCATACTGTTTGCTCTACAACACCTATGATCCAGGCATTTTACTGGGCTCTCAAATCAGTGTAGTCTTGGGGACATGTATCTGAGATCCGATCTACCAAGGGAACTGACCAGCTGTTTTGTATCTGTCAAGTACTACTGGACTAGTCTTGACAAAGGCTTCATAGGTTCGGCCAATGAGCAGTCACTGCAGGAATCTGGGAGCAGTGTGCACAGTCGCGGGGCATGCGTATAGGCATACCTGTGACAGACGACTAAAAAGTCACGTGTGATGTCGCACGGTTGCTCCCTATCTAATGTCTCTCTGCATCTCATATTTGTCCTTTGCGTAGCTCTTCGCGGTCCGTCTGTCCTCGGATTGCGTTTGAGTGTCACTTCGGTGTCATCCTGCTCCCGAGCCGCGTGCAGTTACCTGAGCTCCGTGCATGTTATGCTGAATGACATTAGTCATCAAGTCGTTGTAGTCCATACTCAGCGCCAGTGCGAATGCCCTTTTACCATGAAACATCGACCAAACAACTGCCTGCCACAGCTTTGACTGCCTGCAGTGCGTACAGCTTCAGAGGTTCTAGGCGTGATGCCGTGGGAGGCTGGGTTGCAGCGCCAGTTGAAAACTGTGCTATGCGACTTAGACGACTGTTTGTACAGGTCTCCGGAAATGCCGGAGCTGGTCCGGGAGAACATCCAGAGTAAGCCTCTGCATGTCCTGAAATTGCTTGATAAGCTCACTTGAGAGGACCCTATTCATCACGGCGCGCACTGTTCAAGACTACTCAGTGTCTCGGTGAAGGGTATATGCGAGAAAAGCTGGAAGTGCCGAAGGATGAAGTCACCTCCTTGTGTTTGTCAGCCTACACTAACTTCGGTACCACAATGGCAGGCCTAGTGGTGAGCTCTGTTCTCGCTACTGCGTTGCAAGACTACTATTTACTGACATCCTGCTAGATTTCAAGACCTGCACTACTGTGCAGGCTACTGGGTATCAGATAGATGTAGATGACTGGCATGCACATGTTCACCATACACTACCATACGAAAAGTACTTGAAGCAAGATGATGCACTGCGAAATTTGCTGCAGAGAATAAAGCTCCCTCTGTATGTATTTACAAATGGAGACAGAAAGCATGCAGAGATATGCTTGCGCCTCATGGGTATTACTGACTGCTTCAAGGTACATAATCCAGCCTTTTCTGATGCAGTGTATGCACCTGCACAGAAGTATGCCAGCCTGACTGCTCTGCAGACAGAAGCACCAGCACCCATTTCCTGTGCGACATGTGTTCTGGCAGAGTCAGTCATGACAATTGATCTTTGTCTTCGATGCTGCATCGTAACAGGGCGTAGTCTGCTACGAGAGCATCATGGATGCAGCTGAAGACAAGGGCTATGTACATCATGGAGTGCCTGTAGTGTGCAAACCAAGCGTAAAGGTATGACCATCACAACCTTGATGCCAAGTTGCTGCTGTCTCTTGTTTTGTAGGAGCCAAAAGGCTGATCAAGTCACATGTGCACACAGGCAATTGAGTTGGCTTTGGAGCAGGCCAACAATGCAACAGCAGAAACCACCATTTTCTTGGACGACAGCACGCGCAATATTGTTGCTGGACACCAGAAGGGTCTAACAACTGTGCTGGTGAGGCCAACAAGCACAGCATGTCTACATGTTCACTTGTCCACCTGTACAGTGCCTTGTTCAGTTGTTTGACTTGCAGCACCTGTCCTGAAAAGTGCCTACCTTGTGGATTTCAATAAGCACCGTCCAGGTGCATCAGAGCAAGGCCCCAGTGCTGCAGCAAGCTTCATGCTGAGCCAATGCATGGCACCTGCTTCCAGCAAGCTGCAAGCTCTGCAAGGCAAAGCGTTCACTACAGGGTTGGGCATATGCATGCTGCTGGCAGGCAAGTCTGGGTGTACAGAGTGTTGCTGTCTTGTGTGTAATTCATGGCAGTGTGAGCGCAGGTAGGGCGTACAGGCATGGACACTGGAGCAGACGCTGAGATCCTCAATCTGTTGGATTTGCCGACTGTTGCTCCAGACATCTGGAAGATGCTGACTACATCTAACGGCATTGACTCAGAAAGGAACAATGTTTCACACACAACATTAGAGAACAGATCGGGTGACACAATTGCTGCAGATGCTCGGGTCCCTGTACTTAGCGGCTGAGAGTCTCTCAAAGTATGGTTGTGACCATTGAGTATACAATTTTGGCATGCTCCACAGCATCTTGTGGAAATCTCACCCTCTGAGTACATGATGTGTAGTTCTTCACCAGTATGGGATGCGTGTTGCCTCATGAATTGTTTTGCATTTGTTACAGTGCTTTGCTGTCATTGGTGCTTTCACAAGTCAATTTGCCCCACACTTGCTAGGCAAAACCAGAATTGTATTGTTTTAGAGGCATGACCTAGGTCTGTCAGGCCTGAATGTCTTTTCTAGCCAGACTGCTTTTGTTCAATCTTCTCTCGTAGCAGCCAGCATGCAGGCATTTAGCAGCTTACCTGACGTGCGTGTGTTGAAGGATAATCTATTTGACCATGCTTGCAGAACCATTTTACAGGTACAGAATAATCCCAAGTGCCCTTCCAGCACTCGAACCCTAACGGGAGCGTTTAGGTCGTCGCCAATCGGTACGCATACACACACACAGACAGAATCAGAATCGTGCCCCGCTTATCCTAGACTGACTTGACTTCCTGTAGTCTGCCTAAACTGCCTGGCTAACATTTCCAGCTACTGTCACTTGTTGCGAAGCAGTGAGAGTGCAGATCTGCCGCTTGTGACCCTGTGATCTTGACATATATCAGGATGACTGCTCCCCAACTCCTGACCAGCAAGTCAAGCACTGCGCATTTGCTCGCGATACAATCGCGATCTAGCCACAGAGCGGCTCGTAGGTTCGGCGGTGCTGTATGCAGCTTTCACAAGTCTTCTCGGCAGAAAGCAGGTCTGAGCAAGCCCATCCCTTTCCATCTGTGATATCGTACGGATGAGCCCCTACGATGTTAGCTTTGTGCCGTAACGCGAGCTACGCAAACATCGCCATCAGTTGTAGAGATCAACTGCCATCCAGCAGCGCTATCTGTTCAACTACTGCGTTGTTAGTTGTTGTCTCTGGTGGTGCAGCCTCTGCTCCGCCTGTTCCTGCTGCCTTTGTGTCGCTCGTGGCTGCAATGCCGGCACATGCTGCCGGAGCGGGCGCAGAACTCGTCAGGCCCTCCACTTCAGCGGTACAGTCGGCTGTTGAAAAGGCACCAACCTTTTTGGAATCAACATCCATCGACCAAGCAGTAAACTCTGTGGTCGATGTAGTCAAGGTAGTTGCAAAACAAAAAGTCTTTGCATTGCCACAGGCATGTACTTGTCAGCTGGTGTTGACCTGACCACCCAGCAGTTGCCATGCACAAACGCTCACACTGAACTAAAGCTTCTGTTGCCTGCAGGCAGGAGGTGGTGCTGTCAAAAGCCTAGCAGCTGCTGCTGGCAGTGGGCTTCAATATGCCCAACAGGTTCACTTGCTTTGTGTACTTCTTCCTGCTGTTCTGCCTACTTTCTTGCTGGCCTGCTTTACCTCTATGGGTTGACATGTTCATGTTGAGCGCACAGCTGAACACCACTGCATGAGCCCTGAATGGTCCCTGAATGATGTGTCAACACCAACAGTGCCTTCAAGGCAGCTCAATTTCAAGCTGTCTTGGAATCTGCTGCCAAGGTTCAGCATGGTCACTCCAATCTGATTGACATTGTTTGCATGTAGTTAGACGGCGCTGTGAGAAACCCAGGACCGTAAAAACAAAGATGTGTTGTCTGATGTTCAAAAGTTGCAGTTAAGGATGTGATGGCTGCTGGCTAACCTGTGCTGACGTCATTCTCGTTGCTATTGTTGTCTGCAGGCATACGACCGAATTGCCCCGGTTGTGCAAGATGCAGCTACCACTGCTTCCCCATATGTCAAGTCTGCCCTCACCACAGCACAAGATGTCGCTGCCCCTGCATTGCGTGCTGTGGAGCCAAGTGTCAAGGTGCTTCTCTCTTCCGTTCCTTATTTGGTGCAGCGAGTGTAGGGGTTGTGTCCAAGGTTGGATAGACCAGCATGTCATTACCAAGACAGTGCTGTATTACAATCCTGCTTGGAAGCAAGTTTGGATGACTTGCATGGCTCACATGCTTGTGAGGTCATTCATGCATCATGCACATCCCTGTACAGCACATGCTTTAGACAGCTGTGTCCTGCCCTGCTCTGTCAGCTTGCTGATCATGTGCCAACAAAGCAGGCCCCGGTGTTGTGTACACAGGCCAGCTTTGGAGAGGCTCAGCGGTTCCTGACTGCGCAAGGCATCAACCCTCCAGTGCTGGCAGACAAGGCAGGCAAAGCTGGCTCAGCAGCAGAGGGTGTCTTCAACCAAGCCAAGCCTTCTCTGACCAGTTCCCTCACGTCTCTCACCTCCCGAGACCCCACTACCCTCGCTGAGTACGCGCTGGGCGCAGTTGCTTTCTACTATCTCGTGAGTGTCTCACATTTGCTTTGGATCTGCCCAGCTTACTCATGTCTGACCAGCCACCTGTTTGATTTGCTCAAAAGGGTGTGCCATATGCGCTGCCTCGGCTCAACTTCACAACCTTGCTCTCATATCACACTGCAGTCTGTCATCTGTGTCTCTGACCTGTAGCCTGCTCTCTGTGCTACCCAAAACACATCCATATGGCCAAGGATCTGAAGGACACTGCTGATCCCAAAGCTTATGGCTCATTCGCCAGCATGCCCAGACTTGACGCTCATGTCAAACTGCAACTCTGCTGCTCCAAAACGTCGCTGTTGCTAAGCTTGATAGGCATTTGGCCCTCCTGAATGCTGCTTTGCATTGGAGCAATGCTTGGCTGCTGTTCCGCATTTGATGCTTTGTGGCATCAGGGGCATGAGCCACTGGTTTGTGTGCAGGCACCTCCTGTGCTGAAGCTTCTGTTTGGGTCACTTAGGGGGTACGCTGGCGAGATCAATCCTGCAGCAGCTTTGGACGCTGTTGCCACAGGTGGCAATGTTGTCATTGTGGACATTCGGACTTCCAGAGAGAAAGAGAATGGTGGTGTGCCAGATCTGCCTTTTGGCAACAGGTAGGAGGTGTTTCAGGCCAGTAGCAAGTTACAGCGATTACTGCAAGTGCCCAACAGCGTACCTGCAACAGCGTTCTGTACTTTCTATGCAAGCATGTGCATGTGGTGTTATATGCTACCCTACACTGGACAGGCACACAGTGGAATGATGACCTCCCTGTGCTATCGCCTGCAGACCCTGATTGCCCTGTCAAGCATGGAATGGCAGTGCATACAAACTGGCATGGCTGCACTAGAGAAGCTGTGCGCCTGCAGCACATGCTTTGTATCATCCCTGCTGGCATGCTTCCTGTACAAGCCTCAGCTGAGATGCTCCCACTTGGGACACGGTGATTGCAAGTCGGGTTTGTTGGCTTGGTCCATACATGAATGATGTTGGACAAGACATGCAGCTGGTGCTGACTCTGCAGGCCTGGAAACACATTGCTCCCCATGATGCAGTGTCCCTCGATGAAGCTTGTCATCTTGCTCAACAGTGCTTTGCCATGACTTAATTGTCATTGTTACAGGCTGATAGAAGTGGAGTATGCCGAAATTGAGGACAGGAAGGTTCGAGGGCAACTGCAAAATGTTGCTGCCATCGAAAGACAGGTGTGAATTTTGTGATGCATCATCATGCCGCTCCTTGCATGGCAGGTCCAGATGTGGGACTTCCAGATGAGGCTGTTTGTGCAAACTTATGATGATTCTTGCCTTGTTTCTGTGTGATCATGCTGTTAAGTCATATAGCAACATGATGTGATATCATCTTGTCCTCTGGGTTATCTGTCGTGGTCTTACTGGGCTGACATGTGGGAGTGGGGGGGCAGGCGCTATGCCCTTTGTTGCATGCCTGATATGCCCCTCTCAGAGCAATCAACCAGGACTTGAGTGACATGTCACCTCTTGCTTGACACCTCTATCTTTGTGTATTTTACTTGCGGTCAGGAAAGGCTCTTAATGTCTGTGCTCACTGCATGGGTATAAGGTCTTGCTCAACCATGAGCGTTGTCATTTGCAGGTCACAGCATTGCAGATTGCATCACTGAAGAAGGTGAATAAGAGAACGCAGATCTTGCTGCTTGACAAGAACGGCAGCACCAGCAAGGTCATTGCCAAGGAGCTGAGCAGGAAGGGCTTCAGGAAGATCCGAGTCATCCAGGTGAGACCCTCTGGTTTATCAAGCAGGATGCCTTTTGCACATTCTGTGCTTGCTGTCTGACAAAACTGTGAGCATGTGGAGGCATCCATCTTTTTTATGTGACCCTGTATGGTGGCAGCTGGCGTGTACTTTGCACACAACTGAGACATGACTAACAAATGCAGGGAGGGTTCAGTGGATGGACTAGCAGCAAGCTACAGACCAAGATGTCCAACACTGTTTCAGCCGTGGAAATACTGGCTCCGGTGTTTGGCACCGTAAAGAAGGCAGCAAGTTCCAGCAATGGCAACAGGGTATGGGCCTGCTCCTGCGCTGCATGTTCTTGTGCAACAGGATCTTTGTACCTGCAGCACTTTTGTGTCTTTTTTGCTCAGCGGACAGCTTGCGTTACTTTGGTCTGGTCACATGTCACTGCCAATTTGTCCAAAGACCTGATGTCGATGTGCATTGTGAAAGCTGGTTTGAGGCATCTCACAGGCAGGCGTTAAACCTTTGTACTTGTCTCTGCAGACCATCAGAAATGCGCTCCCAAGTGGAAGATGAGATGTGACTCACTCTGGTTGGGCTTGCAGTACCCAGCTGGCATACGTCATCATGCTTAGTCAGGGCAAGGCAAAGTGACGATATGTCAGTCTGCCTTGCCTGTATTGTTCCTTGTCCTAGGCTACTGTACTGTGGCAGCACGTACAGGACTCACTTTGCTCAGTAAGCAACAGCTTGAGAATTGTGGACAGCCGAGTATTATAACAACGTCATTTGTGTGGTCATGAAACGCTGTGGAGTGTACATGCTTTCCAACAGCAACTTAGTTGTAGCAATTACAACCGCTGTCTTAAAAGAAAAAACGACATCTACAGCACGCAGTCATTACAAGTGTAGGCCAGGTGCACAGATGTTAAAGACAGGTGTACAGATACTGAGAGCAAGCTCAACGACACATTCAAATTGTCAGCAGGCCATGTAAGCATACCCACGATAGCGTTTGTGTGAACAGACATGACTTGCAATATTGCAGCAGGAACGTTCACCGTTGTTGCATGCTGTACCACCCAAGCTAACTATGGTCACGAATATACGAACAATCTAACTCAATACTTCTCAAGAATTCATTCTGTTTCAACATACCACCTGCTCCTGAGGGGTTTCTCTCAAGCCAGCAGATGCAAAACTGTAGCACCCCAAGGCCTGCACACTCTGATCAGCTGCACAAAACTTGCCCTAAACCTGGTTCAACATGATGACAATTAGTTGTTGCTGACAAACTCAAATAGCCCATATATCATGCATGTCAGACTCAATCATCATAGCCAGGTCTCAAGAATCCTCAACTTCAGTTGCCTGAATCAAGTAGCAAGTGTGGCGCTGGTGCTCTGTGGCTGCCTCTGTGCGTGCTTCAAACCTCATCGGAACTACAACATGCAGTCAGAAAGGGCGTGCATGATACAGGTTGTGCAAGAGTGCTGCATTTGCCTGCTGCTCAGCACCTGATGACTCAAAAGGCAACTCGAGCAGATTCTCTTGTTGCCACAGCTGTGGGGGTTCAATATAGTCAAAATGCTGAGATGCAGTAGCAGCTCGAGCAGCTGTGCTTTTTGCTACATGTTGAGCTTCCTGCAATTGGGACACTCGTCTACGCAGCCAGTGCACTTCACTCCTGCTGGAGAACATGTCCTTCTCCAAATGAGCAACTTTATGCCTTTCATGCCTGAGCTGATCTGCTTGCAGATCAAGCTTCCGCTTGAGCTTTTGAAGGTCCTGCCTTGGTTCCTGCGCAAACATATGGCTGGTCAGCCCACACTTCATTTCGGTGTGATGTGAGGTGAGGCTCAAAGAGTGAGTTGAGGGCTCGACATTGCTGCAACAGGGGGGCTCTGGCAACAGTGCAGACACAGGTGAGAGTGAGGTGCAGGCACACCTGAGCACGCATTAAAGCTACAGCTTCTGCCTGCTTAACCTCATCAATCATGTGCCGGCCCTCCCTAATGGTATCATCGCTTCCATTCTTTGCATGGCTTGCCATTGTATCTGTGCATGCTGCTGAAGCTTCTGTTAGCGCTGCAGCATCTGGTGAGACGACTGTGTGCACAGCAGGCCGCTGGCACCCTTTATGAAGGTGCTTTCCGTCACCTACCAGGCTTGGCCAAGCTCTGTTTGCCAGCTGCAGATCAAGCACAGTTCTGACATTCAGAGCACAATGTGATTGCTGATTGTGGGTCAATGCTTCCTGGCATGCATGCAAGCATGACCAGAGTGCTTCAGGCAACTACTGGCTTGCACCTTCGCAGTACATGCTGACAGCATCCATGATTGCACAAGGCACCCTCAACTATATTTTGGTGGCAAGCAAGACAGAGAAGATGCAAGCAAGATCCCCTACCTGATAGTACTCAATGAGTTCTAAAGAGTCGTCAGATGCTGTGTCCCCTCCACTGCTGCTCTCTTCATACGTGGGCGTGCTGCTGACTTCCTGACCAGCACACGTGGCATCTGCAGTGACCCCGTCACTGTCACACCAGAACAGAACATATTCACATGCAACATTGCAAGCAATGTTTCGGGTGATGCTTCAATACATGTGTATACCAGGAGGGGGACTTACGTGGGGGTTCCCAGAAGCCTTCAGGATGGCGTGGGGCAGCACAAGCAAGTATAGGTTGCAAGCATCTGGCTTGAGGCGCTGCCAGCAGCGGCTCTTGGCTCTCCTGTAATACATATTCCTGCAGCTATTGTACAAAATGCATTGGCGCATAAACTCTTGCATGACATTGCACAATCACCCCACTTCAATTGAGACGCAAGCCTTTCAGCACAGACATGGCACCAGCAAATGGCACATCTGTGTCCAGAAGGTACAAATGGTCAGCATACACCTCATAGGTATACCTGTGCTGACTGTGCTGCATTTGGAACCAAGGGCAGCAGCAGGCTCTGGTGATGCGCCACCTCCTGGCCTGCACTTGGGCTCACATTTGAAACAACATCACCTGCATAATCAAAGAATTGGCTTGCACCTATTGGCTGGCGACCAGGTACAAGTGCTGATACCAGATGCTCAGTTGCGTGCAAACCTTTTCATCATTGCCCACACGCATGCAGTGAGTTAAAACACTGCAGCTGCACTGTAGAGCATGCAAAGCTGGACCTGATGCTGTGCAAAGTTCACAATATTCAATATGGCAGAACCTTGCGTCAAGTCAGCCAGATGTGTATGATGCATCTAGAGGTCAGTGATGTTATACGTGAGTAATCAACAGCTCATACCTGCAGCTGGCCCATAACAAGCAAGGTGAGGTGACATATGATGATTTCTCAGTCACAGGATCCCACAAACTTACCTAGATCAGCCCAGGAAATCTGATCTGCCAATGGAAATGTGACTAACAGAGCTGGCAAGAAGGGTACCGGTTGCTGACGTCCTGCTTTGAAGTCTTGCTCATATGTCAGACTCTGCACTTGCATAGCTTGTGTGGTATCTGCCTTCCAGACAATGATGTTGCTGCACATGGGATGTATCATGGCAACAAGTCAGCAACACGTGAAATGGCATAAGCAGCTATGCAGCAAATGGCATTTGAGGCTGGTTTGAGCGTGACTTTTGACATGGCAAAAGCTTGCAACATGCCTGTCGAAAGGGTTTGACTTCCTGTCTGAGGGCAGCAGGAGACTGCTCCAGGCTTCTTGTGCTTGCTGCCACGGCATCATGCCAGGCACACTCAGCACTGCTGCTTGATGTCAGCGCCAGACCATCAAACGCAGAGTCAGGCCCATCAGAGGAGCCTCCCTCAGAGACACATGACCGGCTACACGCTTGCCTTCCTGAGCTTGCATCTGCCAGGTTGTGCCCCATGGCAGCTTCTGCAGAGGGCTGCCTGGCAGGGGGTGTTGCAGGCACCACGCCCTGGTGTGGAGGCGGTGCACCCACACAAGCTGCGACTGGAGTGCTGCCCTCATTTGCAGCAGTTGTAGCAGCAACTTCACCCAAGTCAGAGTCGCAGCGCCGTACATGAGCAGCAAGTGGTGTGGAAGCAAGGTGTGCAGGTGATACAGCGTCTAGCTGTGTACCTGGCGCTGGCAGTGAGGGCCACAGGCAGCGGCGCGACAGCATGGGGCCTGTGTATGTCCACCCCCGCCACTCCTGCCTGCTCCGCATCATCAGTCAGCTGGTGGTCAAGGTCAGACAAGCAGCATGCAGCGTAACATGCAACATGCAAAGTCATTCCAGCAACCTTTGATCGTGAAAGCTTGCCATGTTGACTCAGCTTGACCTGATGTGTCACGTGTGCTCAATCATGCCTCTGCAAGTCTGCAATTTAGCCAGCCATTTGAGCGTTCCCAAATTTGCACACTTGCACCACAAGTGGTGCATAGGGCAATCAGTCTGATGACCTGATATTGCAGGACAGCCTGATATGAGCGGCCCCTGTGGGCACATCATTGTTGGCCATCACACGTATAGGCTGTGAGCATGTTGTGCCAATCAGGTGTTGTCCATTCTGCTCGTACACCATGGCGACCAGCCTGAACCTCTTGTTGCCAACATGGGTGGCTGCCTCATCAATGGAAAGATACATGTACCTGCAGGAGACATGCTTATTACACACCTCATTTGTGTTATACTCTTTGGTATGTTTTGTATACACTCTTGCCACAATGGCACACATACACTGAAGCAGGCACACGCTGCTTTAGGCATGGGGTGCCAGAATGCATACTGTGCATGGCTGAAGCAGCTCATTCCACGCTTGAGTGCAGCAAGGGTCTGATGCTTGAGCAACAAAAGAGATGATGGTTGCATTAGGACACCTCCAGCTAACATCAATCTGATGTTGAAATGTTCAGAGTACAACAGCATGCTCACTAAGCGCATTGCCTGGTCCTGCATTTGACAAAGAGGCACTGCTTCCTCCCTCAGTTTTGCATCGCTGACAGCTTATGTTGCGGATATGAGTTCACAGGTACAGAAGTAGCATGCAAAACTGACTTGGCTTCCTTGGCCTTCCTGTCTGCTTTGCCTGAAGACGATGAAACAGGGTCAGGTCCATTGGAGCGGCGGCCAAAAGTTCCAAAGCGCTGCAGTGTCTTCAGCGTCGGGCCTGAGCACCCTTTGCTGCACTGATCTGCGCACACACAAACCAGATGCACTCAAGAATGCTCAGGTGTCCTGGCCAGTCAGTTGAATGTTGTATGCAGTTTGTTGACTGCCTTCAGGTTGGTACATCACGCCAAAAAGTGCTGCTGTGACACAATCTGCCATGATTGGTGACAGCATTTAGCCTCAGAGCAGCAGAGAGCAAGCAGAAGGCACATCAAAGCCATGCAAAGGTTTCAACATACTTCCAAGACTTGCTGCTGGTACTTGTTGTGTCACACGCTGATACAGATGGTTTTCCCACCTCGTGTCACAGGAGTCCACAGAAAACTTGTCTGCCTGTCATCTACCTCGCTGTCACCGGGTTGGTGCACAGGGTGGGCCTCCTCATAAACCAGGGAGACTGTGATGCTGATCATGTAGCCATTGTTCAGCCGCAACTGAAAAGGTACCTGCACAAACAGCATTTGTTCAGATTAGCTCTTTAGGCTACAGTTGGGTCTTGCAAGCGACTGTGCTGTAATTCAAGATGCTTCAGGACACATGCAAGACTGTTGCTGGTAACATCTAGCAGAATCAACTCGTGTGTGGAGCAGGGATTGAAACAGAGTACGAAAACTCATTCTATTTGTCATTCATTAGGTCAAAGTAGGGATGGTCACTTCAGCAAAACACTAGATAAGCTGATGTATACCTGATGGCCCCACGCAGGCAGCATAACTCTACTGTTGATATGTATGGCCTCAGTCACTCTCACTCCTGTGAGGCTGGCATGTTGCTCTGCTGCCTGCTGTTGTAGAATGAGCTCACACTGATTGTATGACCATCGGCCTTTGCCCAGCTTGTATGCTCTGCAATCACAGTCAGCAAGACTTCAGCCCCCGCCAAGACTGAGATGAACAACGCTCTTACTGCACGCTGTGTCATGTGCAGTCTGAAGTGTCTTCCTGACACAGAAGTTCTGAAAGTTTGTTGTGAAACTGTACGTGTACACTTGGTGGTGTCAACACTGCCTCCACATTTTGCAGGTAGCACAGAACATCACTCCTAAACTTGCTGCAGACAGAATGGAGAAGCAAAGTATGAATACTGACGCAAAAGAGCCAAAATGCATGCACAAATTTTCAAAGGGTTTATAAGACCAATCAGCGTACACAGATCAGGCACGCAGAAGCACACCTGATCTCGTCCCCAAAACTCTGGTTGCAAGCAGTCTCCTCACAGGCCATTGGCTGCGCGTTTTTCAGGATGGATTGACTATCTTTTGCAGCAGTCACCAGCTGATGGGGTTTTCAAAACAAATTTGCGTAGAAGATCAACAGCGAACCTAAGCCTCGGAGCCCTCACTAATTGACTGTTATGCCACACAGCTCAGGCGCCCTGCAGAATAAACCGGTAGGCTTTATGGCAGTCGCAACACAGCACCGACTTGCGCTTCACGTGCAAATAGATGCAAACTCTGCAGGCTCGAGCTGTCTGTGCGTGACGAGCAAGCTGTTGCATCACTCAAGGAACAGTCTGACGGGTGTAACACAACCACGGTAAGAGCTACAGCGTACATGACGCGCGCCGGGAAAGTCTATATAGTCACATATATGTGCGATCTTCACGGTCATGTACACCAGGCACCTGGGGACTGTAAACTACGGCCCAAACGCTTACGAGCAGCGCATTGCTGCGCCAAGGATTTGCGGTAGAGAAATACTCAGCGCAGCCAGTCAGGAGCGATCAGCGGTGCAGAGCTTCGAGCTTGAGCTTAAGGGCCTGCATGCGCACCTCCAGGCATCGTCGGGGTGCTGTCAACAGCAAGGCTAGCGCTTATCGTGACGGTCAACAACATCGACCGCCTTCTGAGTCGGCGGGATCTTCAGAGGCTTCCAACAGTACGACAAGCGCGCTCAGAGCGAACGCACAGCGGAACCTGCAAGTCTCAATTGACGGCAGCAACACTCACACTGAGATACACGCACAGCACATGCATAGGCACATGACAACGTTGGTAATGCAAGGCAGTGAACTAATTACTACTCCTCATCTTGAACTTCAAATTAGAGAGCGAAGCGTAAGACAAAGAAGGCGTGGAGCTTCATGCCGTCATGTGTAAACGCGGTAATGCGAGCTGCAATTAGAAGCTCAGCTTCCCCCGTAGGGCAGTCATGTGCATTTTCATCTGTACGACTCCACGCGTGGACTCATCTCGAGAAACTCCAGGCTTGCATGACGCCAAAACCAGCCGCCCAATGGCCACTGCGTTTTTCGTCGTGACGTCATTACGAGCTTATTGATGACCTGACTGCACATGTGACTGTACAGCATGTTCAGACAGCACAGCGCTGCTAGCGTGCACGCAGACTGCATTGCATTGTAGGATCCAAAAATATTAATATATATATATATATGCCACAAACGTTGACGTATATGCCACAAAGGACCCTTTTTGGCTGTGCTGTTGTTGTGCACCATAGAGCACATCAGCTCATAGCACACTTGCATTCCAGAGTGCAAGAGGAAAGCTCTACAGGCTTCAGCTTCTTGCATATGTCTATCAGCAGCCTGCCAGTGATGTCAAGGCCCGCCATCAGCAACCAACATGCACACGTGTTGTACAAGCACAAAGCCTGCACAATCCAATGCTGCTCGTGTGTGAACAGTCGACATCAAAACTCATGACTACGGAAAAGAAATGACGCATGCTTATAACTTTCAGATGCAGATGCTTGACGTGACATTCTCTAGCCAGTGCAGAGCTAATTCAGCATGTGGTGCGACTGAATGGTCAGGCACTGTGCAGTATATACATATGCTGAATGCCAGTCTTGATCACAAAGTTTTCCCAACACATGCTGGTCTTGACAACTCTGGTATGTATGCTGCTGGCCCAACTTGACCTGGGGATTGCGGGTTTGCATTCAGTCAAGAGGTTGTCTATGTTAGTTGCAGTCATGCACAAATCACATTATCTCAGGAGTCATGCAACTTCATGCAGCAAAGGAAACAGTGTATTGCTGCACTAAGCATTACATATGTGTTGTGACATCTGTAAACATATCAGATGCAGTATCTGATTGCATATACAATTGTTGCATCTGCAGTGCCATCAGTTGTGACATCTGTCTGCCTTGCCAAATGCTGCATCTACAATGTATGCAACAGCTCTCCAGATGCTGCATCTTGACAGCCGAAAATCCTAGTAGTGCTACAGATGTTGCATCTGCTGGGCACAAATGTAATATCTGATAGCGTGTTTGGCCACCTTGCCTGCTTATGGTTGCAGCATCTATGTCTCCAGTTTTTTTTGGGGTCTCTGGCTCTAGTGATATATGAAGCAGAGGTGCAGTCTCTAAATGGTAGATGCATGTCATTCATGAACCCCAGCACCAGAGCAGAACACTCAGCTCTCTCAGGAAGCTACAAGCTCATGCTATCACCTCGCTCACGGTCTTTCCATTATTAGTACTTTGCTCTTTGTGAACCTCTGACATTCTTGATCGACAAACAGATGGCATGCTGTTGCCATGGCTCGCACCACTTACAGGCAATCTTCACTGCAGGTAAAATGAGTATTGTCACTGCAGCAGCTTCCCGCCAACATAAAATGCCGCATCTGCTGATGTCAACAGAGAAGCACACCATGTGTGCATATGAGCATTCTGTCGTCGCTGCAGATCACCGACTTATTGTTACAACAGGGCAGCCAGTGTGTGACGCGTACTGTGGTATGCTGCGCAGACTAGTATGCAGGCAAAACCAGGTAAAACTTTGAGAGTGGGTGATAGTTACAAAGTGGTTGACAGCAGCAACAGAAGTGCTTTTGTCCTGATAGGTGTTCGCTTGTTGTCTTATTATTGTTGTCTTGCTGTCAAGAACGATCTAGCCAAGCTTACTTATAGCAAAGCTCACACAGCCAGCTACTCCCAATTGAAGCAGTTGCGATTACCAATCTTAATTATCAACTTTATTTCCTGCAATACTTATTATAACCATCTGCATTACTTATAGTTATCAATAGACAAAGACTGTACGACATCAGCCTGATGGCTGCCATCTATGATGGTTACAGTACTAAGCTAACTGCAGCCTAATACATACTTGACGGCATATCTATTGCTTCGTCACAAGTGCTCATTCGAGACTTTGTGACGCATGCGAGCAGGTGAAAGGTTCTAGATGGGCTGGAAGCACAGCTGCATGCCGCAGTGCAACTGTGAGGCAAGCTATGTCACCTCCCAATTCATCAAGCACACTGCCACTGAATTTACTTCACAACATGTTTTAATGCAGCAACTCACCAGATCAGCAGGAGCGATGCTGCCTTCAAGTAGTATATCAAAGCTACCATGTCAAGAATTGATATGCTTATGAATTCTCAACAATTGTTGGCAGAAAGACACGCAAGTTCATGATGCATGATTTACATATGTAGTTGCAACCATGCTTCTGTCCCATAAACTTTAGCTTTGAAAGCATCCCCAATATTCTGTCTGATGTCTTATTGGCAAATTTCAGCAATGGGGCAGTGTATGCCTTCCATGGCTACGTGCGTGCAAATGCTGACTAGGCTCATGAGGGACTGATTTCGGCAGGTCTTGAAGAAGTTCCTAGCTGGACTTTTCCACTTGCAAAGCAAAATTGGCTGATTCTTGTCTGCAGCAAGGTATATGAACATATCCTTGATGTTTGGGATGAAAACTGACATCCTCTTTGCAAGACTGCTGAGCCTGCATGGGGTCACTCCTCAAGGAATACTGCAATCTTTCCAGTACAAATACAAAAGTGAATTGGAATGATCAAGGTCTGTTGCAGGTTCATGTTTGCATCAGACTGCTCAGATTCATGCCGCTAGGGCATGCTATGCCAAGGGGATATTGTGATCCTCTGAGTGGGGTGATGTGTGCACTGGTGTTTGGTCGTTTCTACTCTCTCTTACCCTGTGCCTCTCTTGTTGCAGACACACGGTGCTCTGCACATCTTTCTAGATCTGGGAGATGTCTAGACACAGTACGCTGTTGCTATTGAAAATATTGACGGCCTAGTAGGAGCTTCAGGGCCTGCCAGGGTGAGATTACCTCGACCTGACCAATTGTTTTTGCTGCATAATTGTACTGATTGACAGAGTAATCATGTCTGTAATTCTCAGCCAGAGCAACACCAGATTGCTCTTTACCAGGATGACCTGCTGTGCCCAAGGATTGCACCAAAAGGCCACACAGCTGCTGCAGTATCTCTGCAATGGTGTCGATGCCTTCCAGACTCCCTGTCATTCCCCATAACAATCATGTGGAATATGTACCGCCTGGGGGACTGATGCACATCGTTTTTGGTACACCACTAACAGGCTGCTTGCATGCATGCTCTACTAAGCTCAAAATATATGTGCTGCATTGCCAACTGCTATGTTGCCAGATGCTAATTGTACTTGCAATGCAACAGCAATGCACTGCAGCATCATGATTAACATGAGCAGCCAAATGCATAAGTTTCACAGCATGCTTGTGACAGCATTCCCAGAAGAAGAGATTTCAGGTGAAAGCTGATCTCTCTGCACAAATGGTGCTCTTGTTTGTACACGGTGACCCAGAGCATCTGTCCTGATAAGGTCTCTTGGAGCCTTGTCCACAGCCTAGCAGAGGGGAGGGTGAAGGGTACTCTCAGTGCAGGTACAAAGATGGCTGTGCCAGAGTGGGATTGCAGCTTGTGTGACTGCACCAAGTAGGACGCCCACATATGATGTATGAGCTTGCAGCATGAGCTGGTACTTGCTTGCAAAGATACTGAGCACAATGCATGTGCTGTCAGCACAGCACCGTTTGGCAGAGCCTGTCATGATGCTGACAGGGGTTGCATCGCACCTGATACTGTGGATTTGTTGATGTGAGGCTAACACATACATTCCTTAAACGCACCGTCACAAATGAGACACTGCATGCACATTAGTTTGAATAGCGCCAGCAAGCAATGCTCTGCACATCAACATGTGCAACATGTGTGGTCATGACCTTTGGACTGTAAATAAAGCAGATCGAGAACATATAGTTGAGCAACAGTATGATCAAGTAGGAAAATGCTGTCTTGTAGGCTGTCTTGTAGGCTGAAATTGAGCTTTTAGAGAGGTGGTGTTGCATGCCCAGACAGAGCTGCTCACGTGCTATCAGGTTCTTGCTGGGTAGTTTGCAGACTCAAAGCCTGTTGGCCCAAAATGTCCAAGTGTGCAGCCAAGTTTCAAGTTTGCTGTTGTGGTCACTCTTGTTCTGCTGAGTGTAGCAATGTACCTACTATGTGGTACTACATCCCTGAGCAATGCACCAAATCTTGGCAAAGACCAGCTCAGACCAAGTGATCTTCTGGCGCACAACCATGCTGCAAAGACAGCAGGCATACTTGAGGCATATGTAGAAGCAAGACTCACCTGCAAAATGGTTTACAGCATGTCAGGCGGGCCAGCCAGGTGCAGACTGGCACACAAAAGCTTCCAGTATCTGCGTGGATGCTTTGATGGCAGGCTAACGCTATTCATGGGCTGAATTGTTCATGGATTCACGCACGTTGACAGGCAGCCCACCTGAACCGTGCCATTCGAGTTGGGCTGCACATCACGAGACTGTAAGACACACCTGTATCCGCTGAGCCGTAAACTGTACAGCAGACAGGAGAGAGGCATATAGCTTTGAGGATCGCTTAGGCTGGCCGGCAGTAAAGTTCCTGCCGTGATCCCCTTGCTCGAGCGTCCCGGCGGCGCCCAGTCAGAGACGTGACATTTTTAACAGACTCTGATCTCTTTTACAGCTGCTTTGCATTGCTGGAGTCACAAAAGGCAGCCGGCAAGGACAACTGAGCCTGGAGCAACTGCAAGGCTTGACTCGACAGAATTTGAACTGAGAACCCTTGATCCGCAAAATACCCTGCGGCTGGTGCCAGGGCTGGTGCTTGGCGTGATTACCTTGCTGAGCGGAAGTACGCAGCTGGCAGATCGAAGGCCGTGTCAAGCTGCTGCACAGGACGATGGACGCCGACGAAGTCTCTCTGCGACCCTTGTCCTTACGGCCTGGCGGCAAGTCTGCAAATCCTTTCGCTGGGTTTGGCAAAGGAGCTGGTTTTGCTGTCAAGAAACAGGTAGAGTTGCTCGGGTTTGTCAGTTGAATGTGCGTTGCTATGATGAGGACGATGAGACCAACTCCCCTGCAGGTGCAGCAAAAGGTCGCTGAGTACGAAGATGAACCAAAGAAGCCTGCCAGTGAGATAGTCAGATATGATCGGGAATTCCTGCTGACATTCGCTGAGGTACACAATCTTCACATTGCGTGACTCAGAGTCGCATCTGCAAATTGCTGCTTGAAATTTGACCTCGAAGCCTCCTGCAGAGGTCCTACCCACCACCAGAGGAGATTGCTACTGCAGCAAATGCAGAGCTCCTCATCGATGACATAATGAACCCACAGCAAACAGATGTTCAGCGACAGGTATTCGGCTTGCTATGGTTCATGCCACTCATCAATCACAACTTCTTTTGCAAGTTATCAGAGTGATGTTTATGGTTCAGGTAGAACCAGAACAACCCGACACCAGGGATTGGCGCTCTCGTACCCAGTTGCCTGCACAGCCAGAGGACCAGCAAGTCAGATTACCTCAAACAGATGCCAAGGCTCAACCACAGCAACAGCCACAAGTGTCTCAAGCTGCTCCTCAAGCACAAGCACCACAGCGTCAGAAGCCAACAGCTCAGCAGCAGCTTTCAGGAGCATCACCAAAAGAAACAGTATGTCTTAGAACAATCACTGTCTCAATTTGCTGCACATCTTTCAGCATATCATGTTTGTGTGCATTTCTGCTTGGCAAGGTGAGTAGTTTTTGTGTGCACATCAGAATCATTGTCCACATGTATGTGTCTGCAGCTGCCCGAGCAGGGTTGGCTTTCTTACTGCAGGATGGCCCTGCTCCTCAAATACAGCGTGCAGCAGATGTTGGCCGTCAAGCATGGGCTCCCAACACAGCTGGCGCTGTCTCTGGCCTGGAAAAGGTGCACTTTCGTTTGTCTCACTCATACTTTTGGAGGCAGTGTACGCAAAACCTGCAGCACCTGCATGTTGGAGCACCAGTTCTGCCTTGAACACCCCTGTAAGTGTCAGTGAACATGCGCTTTGCAAGAGCAGGTGCAAAAACCTCAACACACCCTGCTCTGAATTGACAAAGCAGCGGCTGACAATCACATGGCTGCCAGCAGTTACAGGTTCCACTCCTCTAGCCTTTCTGCCTGTCAGTTCAACTTGCAGTCTGCATTTGCAGGCTACAAAGGCTGTCAAGGGAACATTGAACAAGCTGACTCCAGAGAAGTTTGAACGTCTTCTGCAACAGTTGGTTGATGTGGTCACATCTGCTGAGATTCTTCATACAACAATTTCGCTGGTGTTTGAGAGCGCTGTGGCTCAGCCTACTTTTGTAGCAATGTATGCAGATCTGTGCGATCGTCTGTCCAAGGTGTGTTTTCTGGATGTATGCAGTATCTCACGCATGCAAGTTGACGAACGGTGGTCTTGCAAAGTGCAAGGCAGGCAGCGCATGCAAGGCTGTTATAGGAGAAGGGCATTCAATCTTTCATCGCTTATGCTGCATTGATTTACCAACTTAAGACATGCCAGGTCTCACATCAGGCCCTGATTTGCATGCTCTCCATAGCCTGCACATGACTTGTGCGTGAGAACCATGTCAGTCCTGAGTTTAAGCATGAATAACTGTTGACCTGAGTGTAATGTGCTGTAGCAACTACCCGAGTTTCCTCCGCCTGAGGGTGAGAGGCGGCCAATGTCCTTCCGCCGGGTGTTGCTGAACACTTGTCAGGAGGAATTTGAGGGTGCTGCTGCTGCTCGTGAGGTGTGTACATGGCAGACTGCCCCCACACATGTTAACGCTCTGTCTAAAATCATGCTGTGTGCAGCATGTTATGTCTGCCTGCACACAGGCAGGCAATGTGTGCAAAGCAGCACAGCTGCACCATGAGCTTTTACATGGTCATCTGGTTTGTGACGATATCGTTTCAACTTTTTGGCAGCATCCTATGACCTGTCACATTGTCATGTCGCTGCATTGCTCTGGTCATGTTCTTTTAGAAAGCCTTGATGCCCTTTTTGTCTTAGGGGCACAAAGCATGTGCAAGTGCCTGTTGTATACTGGGTGGTGGCTCGTCAAAGTGTCTGTCACTGCTCCAGGCAATCGAGCAAGTGCCCCAGGAGCAGAAGGAGTCTGTGACTAGGACTGCCAAGATGCGCACTTTGGGTAACATTCGCCTCATTGCAGAGCTTTTCAAGAAGAGCGTGGTACCAGAGAAGATTGTGCACATGTGCATTCAGGACCTGACTGGTGATGCCAAGCATGAACCCTCTGAAAATAATGTGGAGGTAAACAATATGGATCTCATCTTTCTGGCACATGCTGCTCGTACTTTTGGAAGTAGTTTCGCATTGCAAGCAAACTGACAAGCCATGCAAAGTGCAGGTCTATACTGATGTCATGCTGTACAATGATGTAGCATGAATAATTTCTGTGATCTATCTGCCCAGCATGACCAGTCCCTGAACAAACCGTGGCATGCAGGCTGTTTGCGAGCTGCTGACAGTTGCTGGTAAGACCCTGGACTCAGCCTCTGCACAGAGCAAGCAGAGGACATCATCTTATTTCAGCGTCATGGAGAAGTGGATGGTGAGCAAGACGCTGCCCAGCAGGACACGCTTCATGGTGCGGGATTTGATTGAGCTCAGGCGCAGCAACTGGATTCCTCGCAGAGCTGCACTCCAGGTGTGGACTCATTTGAGTGCACTCAATGTTAGACCCAGATCTAGCTCAAGCCAAGGCTATGCTGATTACACTCAAAATGGACAGATCTTTGCTGGAATATGGTCACCCCTTCCCTGCCGTCGTGCTGCCCATATGACTGGGCTGCAGCATCTTTTCTAAGCAGTGTACTGCTGTAGTTGATGCTGCATGGTATAGGGCATCTTGTCTGACCTGCTACAGCAACCTTCATAGCTATAGCCTCTGTTGTGGTGTTTTAGCTTGTGCAACTTTGATGCCTCTGACTTTGAATATGACTCAGTTACTGTGTTCACTCAGCATTCACTTTTGTTTTTTTAAAGTCCATTGCGGCTCCACTTTTGCAACCTTTGCTGTACAGGCCAAGACGATAGAGGAGATTCATGCAGAGGCACACGCAGAACTGGGCATGATGCCAGCCACTCTTATTCCTGCCCTGGAGAGCCTGTCAGCCCTGCCGCGCCAGGCTGCTGATGAAGTTGAGCTCTTCCCCTCCTTCAAAGGAGGTAGGCAGATCATGCTGTCTGGGCACCGTGGAACAGATTACAGCTGTCATGATCTGCCTCATTGTGATCCAGCCTTGACATGAATTCTTCTGCTTGCGCCTCATGTCATGCTGCCTTGCCAACTTTTTTATCTGTTCTTGATGAATTCGTACGAACACCAAGCTTGCAAGTCACATATTGATTCAGGTGAAGATTGGCAAACAATGATCAGGAAGGGGTCCAACCAAGCCGGGGGAAGTGCCTTGACAGGTGACTGGAAGCCCATGGATGCTGCCCCTCAGCCTGAGCCTACGCCCCCTGCACCCACCCCTGCTGCCCAACCTCAGCCAGCAGTCTCCAGGTTTGCCCCCCTTTGGCTTGACTCTAACGCATGGATACCACCTGCACAATGCCATCTTGTTTTGCAGTTTCTGTTGTGGTCTCTACTCAGGTAGCTATTAAGTGTATACTTTTGTACATTGGTGGTCTTGTGACCTGACTGACCATCTGCATCTGTCAAGACTGTGCAGGTGACAGCTCTTGTGGTCCTTGGACCAGACCAAAAGTATAAAGCTGAAGAGACAGCGCTGACTTGGTGTACATCCCAATCTCAATCATGTTTCATGTCATGCAGCAACGGCAAGACTGAGCTAACAGAAGAAAAGAGGGAGTTGCGGTGTCAAGGGCTCTTTGATGAGTTCTTGCAGAACATTGATCTTGATGAAGCTGTCTTGTCTGCGCAAGAGTTGGCGACGCCAGGTACGTAGCACCCAAGTCTGCACCTCAGCTTCTATGCTTTGCTGGTGATCTTGCAATTTGCCTGCCCTGGTGACTTGCCACATGCAGTGGACTTGTGTTCTGTAATTCCAATGTCGTGAGACGTTGTTATTGATTCTCCAAATATCTCCTGTCACTATTGGCATCTACTGATTTGTGGCAACTTGAGAGTGGTGACTGGTATGCAGAATTTGTACCAAGAATGGTACAAATAGGCATCAGCAAATTATTCGAGGTCACAAGAGAGAAAGACCAGAGTTCCTTAATCACTGTTCTGGTGGGGCTCCAGACCAAGGGAGCACTGTCAGCAGAGCAGCTGCTCGACGGCATTAGGAAGTCCACAGACCAGCTGGAAGACCTGAGGTCAGCTTGCTGCTTGGCCACCACACGCGCACCTTCCACTAAAGCCATCAGCCACACTGCAATTTGATAGCTGCCATGCTGTTACTCGGTTGACTCACTGCAACAGCTGTTGGTTGTATCAATTGTGTGGTTGTGCTGAAGCAACTGCACTTGTTGAACAAAAAGTAAATCAAAGCTCCACACGCACATGGTGTGAGCCTGGCTGTCGCATCTATTTGATCTCTGTGCTTTGCATTGCTGTTGCAGGCTTGACATTCCCAAAGCACCATTGCTGCTAGGGCAGATTTTGGGGAAAGCATTAACAGAAGGCGCTTTTGGTGATGAGGCCCTCCAAGAGGTCTGCCAGCCAATTGAAGATACTGAGGCCAGAAGAGAGTTGCTGGCACACGTTCTCAAGACGGTGCAGGTGTGTTGTGCTGGCTGCTGACTGACAGTTTGCTTGACAGCACACCTAAAGATTTTCTGGGTGAGTCTTGACACTCTCACCTGTGCTGATTTTTTGTGTCTGCACTGCAGAAGCAATCTGGGGACGATGCAGTGAAGAAGTTGAGCACATCCAAAGGTCTAGACATCAGCAAGCTTTTACAGGGGGACCCTGAGTTCGATTCACAGCTGGAGAGTAGCAAAGACTTCTTGAGCAAGCAGGGCCTGCAATTCCTATCTGTCTGACCAGCATTGTCACACATTCACATTCCACATCATTGTTGCAGGGGTCGCAGCTCGACGGGCAAAACTGAATATTTACACTACCTTGTTGCCCGTTGCAAATACGCCATTCATGAGGTAGATCTTTGACTACATGCGCTGGAAAGACCATGTCAATATGTTCACGCATCCAAGCATTATGTGCAGGCATTAGGTGGCAGATGTTGAGTCAGTTTTTTGATGATCTCACCAATCACGCCATGCATTGCTGTGTCAATCTGGGCACTCAATGTCACGATTAGATTGCGACAGTCAACCACAGCAGTTCACAGAGTTCAGCATTACGCTGGTGTGTGATACCAAAATCATTATGCAAGCAAAGGATGCTCAGGGAAATCGACCAATGCATTCTACTGTGTTGTAAACAATATTGTATTTGTGACATGTTGCACTACTATCATGAGTAGCTGTGTTTATGGTGCCTGTGGCTGATGTGGGCAAGTCATTCAGCAGAGTCTGCAGCCAAATGCAGAGTAAACCCTTACTGGGAAACAGGGTACACAGTATCAGGCGACACTCCTTTCTAAGCTAGGCTCCATGAAATAGGAAGACTGCAACCCTGAATATTCTGTCAAACTGCCTTGTGCTTTGGAGGAGGACTGCAACCAAGACATGTGCAAGCTCAAGGCGGTCTCATCTCCTGCTACTGTGGCCTCACATGATGCACGACGCTCGGCACCTCCCCTTGAAACTGCACAACAATAATGAAGTCTATTTGGGAGACAATAAAAGCAGTAAACATGATGCCAAATGTAGAACTGCACCAAAGCAGGTGTGACAGCTTTCAAGCACATCAGGCTGTTTATATACCTCTCTTTGGCAATCGCCATACGCAGACCCTGCACCAAAACCAGCTCCAAATGCTGTTGTGGCTGCCCTCACCCCGCCCCCTCCTGCATTGAAAAGCTGCAACAGCTGAGGAAAGTGCAACAATGCTCCTTGGCATGGTGAAAAGCAGATTGTGGGACAAGCTCACTCAGCACCACTAGAGCAACAGCTCCCGCAGCCAGGCTAGAGTATGTTACACGCCTCAGCGTCAGATCAATGCATTTATCCCATTTCTCGTCAATGTAGTACTCGACTGGCCGGCTGTCAGACCGCGACTGACGTTGATGTATCCGGTCTTCGCTGCCGGCAGGAGACTGGTGATCAGGCATGCCAGGTGCCAGGTGTGTTTGCTATAAATTGTCTCGCTGCTGATGATGTGCTTGCCTTCTGAGAGAGCGTTTGAGTCAATACATTACAACATTTGATGCGACAAGCGATTGCGCGCTCAGAAAGTGCTGTCAGTTGCAGATGGGAGGGTAGGGCAAAGAAGTATGCAACAGAACCTGAGTCAACTCCATACTTCGTTGCCCGGGTGTTGACAGCGGTAACCATCGACCTTTGCCAAGGGGTTTTGAATCGCGCTCAGAAATCCTGATGTGCGTAAGTGTTAACACACGTAACCTTGTGCATGCTGAGATCACTAGCGAGCCGCGAGTTTACTTTACAGCTTCACTTCATTTTCAGCATAAGACGCTCGCCCTGTCTTCTTGCTTATAGAATTCACCGCCTTTCATCTACTGTGTGACTGCACGTGCCCAATGGCATGCGGTCAAGGCGGATCGTCGTTGCGCCAGACGGACAGACAAACTGAGTACCATCTTGAGCGCCACTGATCTCTGCAGATCTAGACAAGGGTAGTCCATCATCGAAATTGCTGTCCTTCTTAATTTGCTACTGATTATCTCAAGTTTGTGTGTTGTGCAGCAAGACGATCAAGGCTGTGTGGTGCTTTATTAGAAGTAGGCTTTACAGTGTCCAAGGTGACAGAAATGAGTCATAGCAAAAGGTCAGATTTACTCTGTCAAAGAGGTTGCACAAAGCATGCCAGTCAAGTGCCAATGGTGCTGACAGCAAGACATCCACAGGAATTCTGGACACCCTAAGCAGAAGTGGACACATGAGGAAGAGCAAGCACTAAGACTGGGGGTCAAAAGGTGCACAACCAAATCAATGAGGCTGAACCATGTTGGCCAGGCACCAATCTTATTGTGTCTCAACGCAGCTGTGGTGTTGGAAAGTGGCGGTTGATCCAGAAAGACGATGTCTGTGGACCAGTCCTTGCCAACAGGTCAAATGTTGACTTGAAGGTGCGATAGGAAGCATGCAAATTGGGTCTTGCCATAATCGTTTTTGGAGGAAGTGCTGATGCTTGAGTCGCTTGAAACCTTTGCTTCAAGTTGCTTCAGGACAAATGGCGCAACCTGAATATGGAGGCCAAAGAGCACGAAGCTGGTTTGGGAGACACAGATGATGATCCTGATTTCAAAGTGAGCACTGCATACCTCCATGCCTACTGTTCTCCGTCATGAAAAGAATGAGCAAAGCCTGCTTGAGTACCCCAACAGTTGTGCTGCTTGAGAAACAAGCAGGCTCTATAGCGTTTGCTGTTGGCGCAAGCCAGGCGCAAACATGACTTTCTTGATCTCACTTCATTGTGGCCCCATGCTCTAGCTACTAGCAGCATAGCCAGCTTCAAGGGCCATGTGTCCAAGCATTCCTGATCTGCCCTTTCAGAGGGAAGTGAACAGGCGCAAGAGGAAGAAGAGGAGAAGCAGTGCTGAAATGCCTTCTGGCCAGGAACAGCCCCAGGTACGCATTCCTGCTAGGATGTGCAAAGTTGTTTGTGCGCAACAGTAAGGATACATTGCATACTCATGCAGCCCCTCAGTGCATGAGGCTGCCGTCTCTGACTCTTGACTTCATGTGCACTACAAAACCAGCAGCAGCTTCTTCAATGCACCAGGCCACCTAGTGCAGGCATACAGAAATCTAGCCTCTGCTTCAGCTGCAACAGCAGGCAAAAGGTATGTGTGTAGAGAACAAGTGTGCTCACTTGCTAGACGCAGGACTTTCATACCCAGGCGCAGCATGTGGCCATGTCAAATTCCCCAGAAGAAGACATGCAATCAGCAGCAGTGCTGGCAGAGGAGGTGACAAGTCCAGGGCAGAGGCAAAGTTGGCCCCCCCCTGGCTCCCTACAAACTGCTCAGCTGGATTCCCAAAACTCGCCCGATGTGTCTCCCAGCAAAGGAGGACCAATGTATGTCTTTTTGCCTGTGCATCAGTTCTATTTTTCAATCAACTTATCCAAGTCTGCAGTAAAGTGACTGCAGATGTGGTTCGGCCTTCAATTGCAATATCCTCAATCTTGTTCACCTGCAGTAAGGCAACATGTGAGCTAAACATGGCTGCTCAAGTTTGTTGCTGAGCAGTCTCGAGAAGCACTGAACTTAGAGCTTGCCTGTTCTTGGTGTAGTGTGGATGACATGGTAGTAGCAGCAGTGATCAGCTTGCAAGATCCAGTAGGCTCAGGTGCAGACGATATTTGCACCTGGATAGAGGTGAGCGTCTACTCTACAGGAGGCCTTTGCTTCACAAACACTGACAGAGTTCCCATATATCACATCTCATGCACAGGCAACTCTAAGTTGTTGGCAGCAGCTCACCTTAAGCTTCCTCACCTTGATTCACAATCTGCTGACCATAGCAGCACAACTTGACACAGGCTGCCATGGTGCTTACATTTGTGTTTGCAGCGGCATCTGATATGCCTCATATATATGACACCTGTTTTGTGCTATACAATGCAGGAACATTATCCAGCAGTAGACCGAGACAAAGTCAAAGCTGTGATGAGTGACATGGTCCAGGCAGGGAGGTTACAGCATGTGCCAAATAATCCATTTCTAGTCAGGATGGGGGGAGTTGTCAGAAAGCTGGGAGAGCAAAGGGGCCTTCCTGGCTCTCTGCACGATCAGGATGAGCACGAGGGCCAGAGACAAGGCAATGGTGTCATTGATGACAAGGTGCAGCACACAGTATGACCAGCATCAACACCGACCCTGCTGTTATGCCGTGGCCTCAACAATGCAGCAAGGGACTGGCAAAGTCTTGCCGACATGCATATCTCCAACTACTGACTTGCATGTGTTGCATCAAATTTTGCGATATGCCTAACAAGCATAATTTGGCAATGCATGCTGGTGCCAGCAATTGATGGTGTGTCCCAACAAATTGGCCATATCCAGGCTTGTGATGGGATGAACAAGCAGGAAAACAGATCAGCATATATTGCATTCCATTTTCCATGTTCCATGTTATTATTATTATTTTCCATGTTCCATGAAATTGCATCATTGCATTGTTGCATTGCCTATAGCAAGGCCAGCGTTGTATGACCAGACATAAATGCTGCAGTCCGGTATGTCTGTGTCCAGCTGAAGAGTGACTGATTGTTTGACAGATGGTGGCAGACCATGCCATGCTGGCAGCACAGGCGGTGGCAGACGCTGAGGAAGCCTCCAAGAAGGCCAGCAGCTTACTGCATGCTGCCAATGAGCTGGAGGACTTGCACCACCGCCATCTTCAAGCCAGACATGGTGAGCCTTTGCGTAGACTCTTGTTTGCATCTGTGCATTGCACACCTTGTGGTGCAGGTTCCTGTTTAAGTACATCTTGACCTGTGTGCTTCCGGCCACACTATTGGCATACATGACGTACACTGTGACGGCCAATGCTGTACAAAGTGCGTCTAGGCATGTCCAGCCGCACAGCTCTGCCACTGCTCTTCCATCAATGACATGTACATGAAGCGCAGCAAAATCATTACTTTGAAGAACACAAGATCTGCTGTCAGGTTGCACTAGCGCGTACACCTGCTCAGACGTCTGCCATAGTGTGTGCAGAGTGGCCTTGCACTGAGGGACCTCTCACAAGTGTGTCTTGAACACCTAGGGGGTGCCATGGAACAGCTGCAGGCATACTAAACTCAGTTGTAGCCTGCGTTGTCATGTACCGCTGTAACATTGATGTTTTCTGTTGAGTCACAACATTATTGACAGTTGAAGCTTGAAATAGGAGACGCAACAGTTGTTGTTGTGAAGATGCATGGCAAGTGCATGGCAGTCAGTCTTGTCCAGACCTCCAGACCTGGACAAAACGGCGCAATGAGCGACGCGGACAGCGCGGGCAGTCATGGCCGCGCCAGCAAGGCTTCCAGGTCCGCTGGAGGCCGGGTGGCACAAGTTCGGAAGCAGTTTGAGGCAGCTAGTGCACTT
>JAABUP010001136.1_pt1 | contig 56167 bp, 57 predicted proteins | sample 5559201 | NCBI WGS metagenome assembly JAABUP01 (sample SAMN10711887, study PRJNA513373) | rock metagenome | isolation source: Antarctica rocks | place: Antarctica | reverse complement strand
CGTTCCCCGGCCCACCACGGGGTAAGCCGTCGTTAAGGAGCCCCGTGCGCCGGCTCCGGCTACCTCACCTCGAGGGCCGCGGAGACGCTGCGCTCGTCGGTCGCCGTGACGACGATCCGGTGGTTACCGGGGGTGGTGCCAGCCGGGATGGCGACGTGCACGTTGGCGTGACCGGACTCGTCGGTGGTGGCCGACGCCAGGGTGGCGCCGCCGTCGAGGGAGATCGCGAGAGTCGCACCGGCCGCCCAGCCGTCGAGCTTGACGAGGACCGACTTACCGGCCTTGACCTGTGGCGGCGCGAGCTTGACGGTGCCCTGCTGGACGGGGACCGGCTTGACCGTAAGGCTCGCCGACGCGGTGGCGCCGTCGCTCGCGGTGGTTGCCGAGACCGTGTGGACCCCCGTGGAAGTCCCCGCGGGCACCGGCAGGGTGAACGTCGCCACGCCGTTGGCGTCCGTGGTCACCGTCCCGGCCACCGTGGAGTCGAGCGAGACGGTGAACGACCGGTTGGGGTACCAGCCGGTGAGCTGCACCTGCACCGGTCTGCCGACGACGGTGGTCGACGGGTTCAGGGCCAGCGCGCCCTGCCTCGTGCCCAGCCGGATCCGGGCGACCTGGGGGTCGTGGTCGGAGGACTGCGCGGAGAACTCGGAGTTGAGGTGGACGACGTCGTACTCGACGTCCTTGACCGCCTTGGACACGAGGATGTGGTCGAGGACCTGCGAGACACCGTTGAAGATGTAGGTGTAGCGCTCGTTCTCCGGCAGGGTGTTGATGAGGTCGGTCAAGGTCGCACCGTCGTCGGTGAGCGCCTTCATCGGCGCGGAGAACTGGTAGTCGTTGAAGTCACCTGCGAGGACGATGCTCGCGTCGCGGTCGGCCGCGAGCACCTGCTTGACGAAGCCGTTGAGCACCGTCGCCTGCTTGGTGCGCTGCACCTCAGAGGTGCGGTTCGGCGGCTGGAACCGGCCGTTCGCGCTCTGGTCGCCGCCCTTAGAGTTGAAGTGGTTGGCGACGACGATGACCTTGCGGCCGTGGAAGGTGAACTCGCCGGCCAGCGGCTTGCGCGAGGCGGTCCACGCCTCGTTCGTCGGGTCGACCCGACCGGGGTTGACCGACAGCTGGGCCGTGCCGTCGGCACCGGCATCGACCGTCACAGCCGTCGTCGAGTCGCCGGCCGCCTTGGGGGCCAAGGTCACCCGGGCGGGGTTGTAGAGAAACACGGAGCGGATGTTGCCGCCCGGCTGGCCTCCGTCCTGGTTGTTCACCGGGTCGATGGCGGCCCACCTGTATGCCGGGCCGCCGGCCGCCGTGATTGCCGCGACGAGCTTGCCGAGGGTCTGGTCCGCCGCGACGACGCCGTTGTTCTCCGAGCCACTGTTGTCCTGGATCTCCTCGACCGAGATGACGTCGGGTGACTTGAGGTTCGTCACGACACCGGCGCCGAGGCGCTCGTACTTCGTCGCCGCGTCGCCCGGGGCGAGGTTCTCGACGTTGTAGGTGCCCACGGCCAGCTGGTCGGCGGCCTGGGCCTTCGCCGTCGTCGGCGTCAGGTGGTTGTCCCGGTAGGTGCCGAGCTGGGTGGCCGCGATGCCGTAGCCGCCGAAGGTCGACCAGTCGACCGGTCCGCGGGTGGCGCCCATGAGCTGGTCCCCGACGTTGGCCGCCGGCACCTTCCCGTCGAGCGGAGACACGAGCAGGCGTCCGGTCGGGGTCTTCGCATAGCTCGCGAGGTAGGTGCCGCCGCGGGGGGTGGCCAGCTCGGTGGGCTTGGTCGTCACGTAGATCTCGCCGTACTGCGGCTGCCCGGGACCGACGACCCGGGCGTCGCTCACCTCGACGAGCATCCCCTCGTGGGCCTCCCAGAACTCCAGTGCCGAGCCCGCCGGGTTGACCGTCTGGATGGACTCGATGTTGCCGCCGGGCGCGCTCGGCGCATAGGTGTCCGGGACCGTGGTCGGGGTCAGCACGAGCGCCGCCGGGATGGGGTTGCCCTTGCTCACGGTGGTCACCGTGGTCGGGACGATCTCCGTCAACGACAGGTTGGCGGTCGTCGCGACCGTCTCTCCCCGGGACAGGGGGTAGTAGTCCGAGACGCTCCCGGTCACAAGCACCGCGTCCCCGACGGTGGGAACGACCTTGGAGCTGTACACGAAGACCGCGGAGGAGGCACTGGCGCGGGTCGCGTCCGGGCTCGGCTGTTGGATCCAGAAGCCGCGGGTGCCGCTGGTCCGGACGGCGGTGACGGTGCCGGCGACCCTGCTCACGGCGGTGCCCTTGAGCGGCGAGAGGAACCCGTTGCCCTGGATGTCCTGGATCGTCGTCGTGCCTGGTACGCACTCGGCAGGCGTCGGCGCCGCGGAGCAGTTCGTTCCCGGGGCCGGGGTGGTGCCCGCCGCATTCGGCGTCGGCGCACCGGTGGTGAAGTCCGCGAGGTTGTCCCCGGTGTTTGTGAAGGGGGTGACCGTGCGCTGCGCGGAGGTGGTGTTGCTCAGGGTCGGCGTCGGGTGACCGCCGGCCGAGTCGTTTGCCGCGCCGTAGCCGACGAAGTCGACGACGTTCGCGGCGGTGGAGCACGCGGCTGCGCAGCCGAGCGGCGCGGTGCCGTTCTTGACGAGCGCGACCTTCCCGCCTGTGCCGCTCATGGCCAGCGTGCCGGAGGCGTTCGGCGTGGGGAGGGGAGGCGCCGCCGTGTTGGCGCCTGCTGCCTCGGCAATGAGGTAGTAGCCGCCGGCCGGTACGGCGCCGGTCAGCGGCGTCGGGCTCGACCACGACGTGCCGCTCGCCGAGGCGTACTGGACCGACCAGCCCTCGACGCTCACCGCCGCCGCGCCCTTGTTGTAGAGCTCGATGAAGTCGTTGCGGAACGGTGCTCCGGAGTTGCCGCCGCCTCCGTAGACCTCGCTGATCACCACGTCGGAGCCGAGATCGACGGCGTGGGCGATGGGGCTCACGGCGAGGCTGGTGGCGACGACCGCGAGGGTCGACATCACCGCGACGGCGGTTCTGCGCAGTGCATGCATGGGCTTTCCGTTTCAGCTCTTTGGCAAAGGGTGTCGCCGGTGGGAGGCGCGACGTCCTCCAGCGATGACCGGGACGTCGAGGGTGCGGTCCGAAGATAGGGGCGCCACGCCACGATTCGCCCGTTTTGAAGGTAAACAGCGGGTCAAGGATGGGTGACGTCCGGGGTTCGGGCCCGTCCTCTACGCTGGCGCCATGGCCAGCGACGCGACCGTCCTCGAGGTGCCGGCGCCCGATGACGAGGCCCGGCGGGTGCGGATCTCGAGCCCGTCCCGGGTGCTCTGGCCGGACGCCGGCATCACCAAGCTCGACCTCGCGCACTACGTCCTCGTGGTCGGTGACCGGTTCATGTCACTGGCCGGCCACCGCCCGGTCACCCTCCAACGCTTCCCGACCGGCGTCGGGGGTGAGGAGTTCTACTCCAAGAACCCTCCCAAGGGCGTCCCCGACTACGCCACCACCGTCACGGTCACCTACCCGTCCGGGCGCAGGCATCCGCAGCTGGTTCTCGACGAGCTGGCGACGGCCGTCTGGGCGGTGCAGATGAACACCATCACGTTCCACCCGTGGCCGGTGACCGTGGGGGTGAGCCCGGACGCGCTCGACAATCCCGACGAGCTGCGGATCGACCTCGACCCCCAGCCGGGACGGACTTTCGCGGAGGTGGTCGTCGCCGCCACGACGCTCCGCGAGGTGATGGCGGACGCCGGGCTTACGGCATACCCGAAGACGTCCGGCAACCGGGGCGTGCACGTCTACAGCCGAATCCGTCCCGACCACGAGTTCCTCGACGTGCGCCACGCGGTCATCGCCATCGCCCGCGAGCTCGAGCGCCGCCTGCCCGACCTCGTCACCACGGCCTGGTGGAAGGAGCAGCGCGGCGACAAGATCTTCGTCGACTTCAACCAGGCCAACCGCGACCGGACCATCGCATCGGCCTACAGCCCGCGCCCCCTGCCCGGAGCGCCGGTGAGTATGCCGTGCAGCTGGGAGCAGCTCGAGGCCGCCAGTCCCCGGGACTTCACCGTCCGGACGGTGCCCGACCTCGTGGTGTCGCAGCCGGACCCGTGGGCGGACATCGCCGACACCGCGGGTGACCTCGGCCGGGCGCTCGAGTGGTGGCGCCGCGATGCCGCCGACGGGCTGCCCGAGCTCAGCTTCCCTCCGGACTACCCCAAGATGCCGGGGGAGCCGCCACGGGTGCAGCCGTCGAAGAAGCGGTACGACGACGAGGAGTACCACCAGTCCGAGGGTGGGTACATGCGGGACAACCCCGAAGAGCCGCCCGGCGGTGGCTGACGCGGGCCCCGCAGACCGGTGGAGTGACCCGACCTACGATGGCGGCATGGACGACGCACCGCAGCCGCGCACCGACGACGGCGACGAGCTGACGCCAGCACAGCTGGACTTCCTGGCCTCGGTGTTCGAGCTCGTCCGGGCGGGGCAGACGGACACGGTCGTGAGCTTCCTCGACCGCGGGCTGCCCGTGAACCTGACCAACAGCAAGGGCGACTCGCTGCTCATCCTGGCGGCATACCACAAGCACGCCGACCTTGTCCGGGCCCTGCTCGAACGGGGAGCGGACACCGCCCGGCTCAACGACCGCGGTCAGACCGCTTTGGGGTCGGCGGTGTTCCGCAACACGGCCGAGATCGTCACCGACCTGCTCGATGCAGGGGCTGACCCCGAGCTCGGCGCCCCGAGCGCGGTGGCCGTCGCCGAGTTCTTCGAGCTGCCACAGATGGCCGGCCTCCTGGCCGGAGGGCGGTAGCCGCGTTCACGGCGTGGCGAGCACCTCGGCGAGGTCGTAGGCGGGCGCGCGGTCGACCTGGTCGAGCCGACAGGACGCCGGCTCCCGGTCGGGGCGCCACCGCAGGAACGTCACCGCGTGCCGGAACCGCTGACCCTCCATCTGGTCGAAGGCTACCTCCAGGACGCGCTCGGCCCGCACCGGCACGTAGGACACGTCCTTGCTCGAGGAGAACCGCGAGCGGTCGGTCGCGGCGTCGAGGACGTTGCCGTCGTCGTCGCGCCGGACGAGCGGCGCGAACTCCTCGACGAGCTGCAGCCGCCGGGCGTTGCTGAAGGCGGCGATCCCGCCGACCGGGACGAGCTGGTCCTGCCCGCCGTGGTCCGCGAAGAGCCCGAGCAGCAGCGAGCCGACGCCCTGGCCGGACTTGTGGATGCGATAGCCGTAGACGACGGCCTCCGCCGAGCGGTGATGCTTGACCTTGAGCATGGTGCGCTTGCCGGGAGCGTAGGGCTGGGCGAGCGGTTTGGCGACGACGCCGTCCAGTCCCGCACCCTCGAAGCGCTCGAACCAGCTCTGCGCCACCGTGATGTCGCGCGTCACCTGGGTGAGATGGACCGGGTCGCTGTCGGACAGGCCGGTCAACGCCTTCTCCAGCCAGGCGCGCCGGTCCTTGAAGGGCAGGTGGAGGAGCGACACCTCCCCGACGGCGAGCAGGTCGAAGCAGACCAGCTCGGCGGGGGTCTCGACCGACAGCTTCTGGATGCGTGAGTCCGCCGGATGGATCCGCGCCGAGAGGTTCTCCCAGTCGAGGCGCTCCGCGCCGGCCGGACCGGTCCGGACGACGATCTCGGCGTCGACGACGCACTTCTCCGGCACCAGCCGGCGGACGTCCTCGACGACCTCGGGGAAGTAGCGGGTCAGCGCCTTGCTCCCCCGGCTGGCCAGCTCGATCTCGTCGCCGTCGCGGACGATGAGGCAGCGGAAGCCGTCCCACTTCGGTTCGTAGACCAGCCCGCCCGGGACGCTGTCGGCGGCGGGCACCCCGTCGACCGCCTTCGCGAGCATGGGCTGGATCGGGAGGTCGATGGGCTGGTCCACCCGCCCATTGTCGCCGACGCGAGGACGCCTGACACGATGACCTCGTGTCGTCGACGAAGCAGGTCCGCTCGACTGCCCGCCGGGCGGCACTGGTGGCCGGCGTCGGTGGCGCTGCTGCCTTCGGCGTCACCGTCGGGGGGTCGGTCGCCGGCGGGGCGGTCTTCGCCCGCAGGGTCCTCACCCCGGACGCCGGACGACCGGACGACACCGAGGTGCTCGGGGTCGGCGGCGACGAGGTGACCCTGGCGCTGGGTCCCGAGACGACGGTCGCGGGGCGGTACGGGCTCTGGCTCGACGGTGGTTCGGGGCACGCGCGGGTCGGGGACATCATCCGGCGCGACGACGAGGGCGGCACGGTCGTCCGAGAGCTGCTGTCCGTCGACCGCGGCGTGCTTGCACCGGGTCCAGCCCGCTGGAACCAGTACTTCTACTGGGACTCGCCTGCCCTGAGCCTGGGGCTGGCGACGCGCGACGTGGCCGTCGACGGCGAGCTGGGGCCGATGCCGGCCTGGCTCGTCGAGCCGGAGGTCTCCAACGGCCGGTGGGCCATCCTCGTCCATGGACGCGGCGCCCGTCGCGAGGAGTGCCTACGAGCCGTCCCGACACTGCGCCGGCTCGGTTACACCAGCCTGGTCATCTCCTACCGCAACGACCTCGAGGCGCCCCCGGCGCCGGACGGACGCTACAACCTCGGGCTGAGCGAGTGGCGTGACGTCGAGTCCGCGATGCTGTATGCCGTGCAGCACGGCGCGGAGGCGCTGGTCCTCGGCGGCTGGTCGATGGGCGGGGCGATCACCTTGCAGACCCTCAACCGGTCCTGGCTGAGCGACCTCGTCGAGGCCGTGGTCCTCGACTCGCCGGTCGTCGACTGGGGCGACGTCCTGGCCCACCACGCGCGGATCCACCATGTGCCGGCGCTGTTCAGCTGGATGGGCTCGCACCTCATGGGGCGCCGGGCCACCCGCCGGCTCGCGGGCGTGCACGACCCCGTCGACGTGGCCCGGACCAACTGGGTGGCGCGCGCAGAGGAGATCCGCCACCCGATCCTCATCCAGCACTCGCTCGACGACGAGTTCGTCCCCGCCGGCCCCTCCATCGCCCTGGCGCAGGCGCGGCCCGACCGGGTCGCCCTCGAGCGCTGGGACACGGCCCGACACTGCAAGGAGTGGAACCTCGACCCGGCTCGCTGGGAGCGGGTCCTCGCCGACTTCCTCCTCGCGGCGCACTGACCGGTCAGCGGTCACCGGGCCGGCGCGCGCAGCCATCGACCCATCAGCGTCCCATCCTCCTCGACGAGCAGCCGCGGCACGAACGCATCGTCGCGCCCGGCCGTCGCCGCGATCCGCGGCCCCGGCCCGGCGAGGATCCGCGGCGTCACCGAAAGGCAGAGCTCGTCGATGACGCCCGCCTCGAGGAACGAGCCGAACAGGCGGGGCCCGCCCTCGGTCAGGACCCGCCGCCACCCGCGCTCGGCGAGCTGGTCCATGAGCCGCTCAGGCTCCACATGGAACTCGCCGCAGACGAGCACGTGATCCTTGCCCAGTGCCTGCGTGGTGGAGTCGAGGCCATCGGCACCGAAGTGGGTGGCCAGGAGCACCGAGCCGTCTCGCGCCCCGACCAGCTGCGGCGGCACGTGGCCGCGGTCGGAGACGACGACGAGGGGCAGCTCGTTGGCGAGACCCTCGGCTGCCCGCGCCGCCAGCCACCGCCGGTCCACCGACAGAGGGCCGTACCCCTCGTCCCGTGCCGTCCCCGCACCGATGACGACGACGTCACTCAGGCCGCGCAGCACGCCGAAGACCACGTGGTCGGCCACGGTGTTGACCGACCCGGAGCGACCATCCCCTCCGCTTGCGCCGCCGTCCACGCTGGTCGCGAAGTTCGCCCGGAGCCAGCGCTGGGAGGTGCGTGGTACGGCATACAGGTGGACGAGGTCCTCGTCCTCGAGGCGGGAGCCCAGGGCGGGAGCGTCGATGACGGGGGAGTCCGCGAGGAGCAGGCGCACGAGCCGAGTATGCCGGGCGCGCACCCTGCCGCGCCGGGGTGCCGTAGGGCAGGATGGCCGGCATGCCTCAGAAGCCGAAGAAAGATGCGACGCCGGACGACGCGCAGCCGCCACTCTCCGACGTCCTGCGGGTCACCCCCGACGTCGTCCTCGCGTCGGTCGACTGCGACTCGACGCCCGGCTTCCTCGGGACCAAGAAGACCGGGACGAAGGTGCTGGCCGAGCACGCGCCCGAGATCGGCGAGTGGCAGGAGAAGCTCTTCGCCGAGTCCCGCGCCGGCGCCAACCGGTCCGTGCTGCTCGTCGTCCAGGGGATGGACACGTCGGGCAAGGGCGGGATCATGCGGCACGTCGTCGCGGCGGCCAACCCGGAGGGCATCAGGACCACCGCCTTCAAGACGCCGACCGAGGAGGAACGCCGCCGCGCTTTCCTGTGGCGGATCCGCAAGGCGCTTCCGGGGCCCGGCGTCATCGGCGTGTTCGACCGCTCCCACTACGAGGACGTCCTCATCGTCCGGGTGCACAACCTCGTGCCCGAGAAGGAGTGGTCCCAGCGGTACGCGAAGATCAACGCCTTCGAGCGGGAGGTCGTCGACTCCGGCACCGAGGTGGTCAAGGTCATGCTGCACATCTCCAAGGACGAGCAGAAGGCGCGGCTGGCCGAGCGCCTCGAGCGGCGGGACAAGCACTACAAGTACAACGTCGGCGACATCAGCGAGCGGCTGAAGTGGAACGACTACATGGAGGCCTACCAGGTGGCGCTGACCGAGTGCTCGACCGTGGACGCCCCCTGGCACGTCATCCCGGCCAACAAGAAGTGGTACGCCCGGTGGGCGGTGCAGCGGCTCCTCCTCGACGCCTTCGAGCGGATGGCTCCCGACTGGCCCGACATGGGCATCGATGTGGAGGCCGAGCGGGCCCGGCTCGCGGCGAGCTGACCCTTCCTATGCCGGCGCAGCTGCCCGAGCCGACCCGTCCGGTTGGTGACCGCCGTGAGGTGCTGCTCGACTACCTCGACTACTTCCGGTCGGTGGTGGGCGTGAAGGTCACCGGCTTGTCGGATGCGCAGCTCCGGTCGAGCATCGTCGCGTCGGGCTGGTCGCCGATCGAGCTGGTGAAGCACCTCGTCAATGTCGAACGGCGTTGGCTCGTCTGGGGGTTTGCCGGTGCAGACGTGGCCGATCCGTGGGCGGACAACCGAGATGGGCGCTGGTTCGTCTCTGCGGCCGAGTCGCTCGACGGCCTGCTCGAGGCGCTGGCGGCGGGCGGGGAGCGCACGAGGGCCATCGTCATGGACCACGAGCTCACCGACGTGGGCGCTCCCGGCGAGCGTTGGGACGGGGCCGATCCGGCGACGCTGGAGCGGGTCATGCTCCACGTCATCCAGGAGTTCGCTCGGCACGTCGGCCACCTCGACGTCGTCCGTGAGCTCATCGACGGCACGACGGGGGAGTAGCGGCTGCCGGCTCAGCCGAGCACCCTGGCAGAGCTCCGCAGGGTCCTCCGGGCCTCACTCGCTGGCGCTCGCTCGCGTCCTCGAACCCCTGTCGCTCAGCCGACCCGTCTCATCTGCGGCCACAGCTGCGACCACGGCGCCGTCGGCCCCGAACAGCGCCACACCGCCCGTCCCTGCTCGTCGTTGTCCACACCGGCGGTATTGTCGATGGTTCCGACGCGCTGCACGTCGCTGAACCAGGACCGCAGCAGCGCCTCGGGATAGCCCAGGACGATGGCGGAACGGGTCCCGGCCGGCGGGGGACCGAGGGCATAGAGGCTGTTGTGCCCGCTGTAGGCCGGCATGGACGGCAGGTAGCGGTGGACCGCCCCCGCCTCCCCGTAGTTGCGGCCGAGCGAGATCGCCCCGGCCCGCTGGTCGGCCGGGAGGGTGTCCCGGCCAGCTGCGACGGCGGCCGCGAGCTCGGGCCAGCCGATCTGCTCGCCGGCGTCGTAGTTGATGGCGAGGACCGGCGTGCCGTCGAGCCGGTCCGCCGGCAGCACAGGGAGGAACAGCACGGCGTTGACCGCCATGCTGGCGACGAGCGCCAGGCCCAGGCCCACCCGGGCAGCTGTAGCCCGGGGCCGCCTCTCCAGCCACTCGGCGACGGGGATCGCCCCCCCCGAGAGCAGCACGGGGTAGAGCCCGGTCACGTAGTAGGACTTGCCGCCGGTCGCGACGACCACCGCGACGACCACCGCGTAGGCCACCGCGAAGCAGCGCCACAGGGCGAGCCGGGGATCGCGCGCCAGCCGCCAGAGCCCGAGCAACCAGACGGGGGCGAGGAGCGGCGCCACGAGGACGAACTGCATGGGGACGACGAGCGCTCGGGGCTCGCTCGTGCCGGAGCCGCCTGCGGCGATGGCCCGGCTCATCTCGAGTTGCGGGAGTCCGTGGGCGACCTGCCACCACAGGTTCGGTGCCCACAGCGCCACAGCGATGGCGGCGGCGAACCACGGCCAGCGGCTGGCCAGGACGTGGCGGGGTCCGACGGTCACGATGCCGGCGATGAGTCCCGCGGCGAGGAACAGGATGAGGGTCTTGACCTCGAGCGCGAGGCCCAGCGTCACACACACGAGTAGCCAACTGCGTCGCCCGTCCCGGAGGGCGCGAATGACGAGCCACGACAGCACCGTCCAGCCCAGCAGGTCGTAGACCAACGTCGTGGCCAGGTGCGCCCCGGCGAAGAGAATCGCCGCGCACGCCATCGACGCCGCGGCCAGCAGCTGGCCGCCGCGTCGGCCACCGAGCTCCCGGGCGATCAGGCCGGTGACGAGGACGACCAGGCCACCGGCCACCGCGGCAGGTGCCCGCAGCACCGGCAACGAGCCGTCACCGATGCGGTCCATGAGCCCGGCGAGCAACGGCGCCAACGGGGGCTGGTCGACGTACCCGGCGGCCGGGTGGGCGCCGAGCCAGGTGAAGTAGAGCTCGTCACGGTGGTAGCCGTAGCCGCGGGCCGCGACGACGAGCAGCACGGCATACGCGCCGGCGAGGAAGGTCAGCGGGCGCCAGGCGACGGGTGCCCGGCTAACCGCCCCTCGCTCCTCCACCCTCGTCACGCCGTCATCCTCTCAGGACGAGATGCATCCGTGGGGCTGCTCCCCGTGTCACGACGCAGCGCTCGCCCGGGCCGCCGCTAGCGTGGCTGACGATGGCGATGACGCTCAGGTCCCGGATCCGAGGCGAGCTGGACAAGGTCCACGGCGCGACGGCTGCTGCGCGCCTCGTGCTCGGGACGATCCGGGCGTGCCTCCGTTACCGGGTCACCGGACTGGCCTCGGAGGCCGCCTTCTTCATGTTGTTGTCGCTGCCGCCGCTCGTGCTCGGTCTCTTCGGGGGCGTCGGCTTCGTCGGTGACTGGCTGGGCACCAATGCGGTCTCGCACGTCACCTACGCCATCCGCGAGTATGCCGCGCGCTTCCTCACCGAGGACAGCATCACCCAGGTGCTGCTTCCGACGGTCGACGACGTCTTCCGCGGCGGGCGCTTCGACCTCGTGTCCATCGGCTTCCTGCTGGCCTTGTGGTCCGGGTCCCGCGCCCTCAACGTCTTCGTTGACACGATCTCGATCATGTACGGACAGAGCGGCGTCCGCGGGATCGTCCGCACACGGGCGCTCTCCTTCTCGCTCTACCTCATCGCGCTGGTGTCCGGCGTCCTCATCATCCCGTTGGTCCTGATCGGACCCGCCATGCTCGACGGCTGGTTGCCCGAGCGCGTGCGTTTCCTCGGGCTGCTCTACTGGCCGGTCGTCGTCGCGGCGACCGTCGCCGCCCTCACGACTCTGTTCCATATCGCGACCCCCCAGCGGGCGCGATGGTGGCGGGACCTGCCTGGGGCGGTGCTGGCGCTGCTCATCTGGGTGCTCGCCTCGTTCGTCCTCCGTGGGTTGGTGGGCGCATCGCTCGGCGGGACGTCGATCTACGGTCCGCTGTCCGCGCCCATCGTTCTGCTCATCTGGCTCTACGCTCTGGCCATTGCCGTGCTTGTCGGCGCAGGCCTGAACTCGGCCAGCAGGGTGGTCTGGCCGGTCGGGAGCCGGGTCGCCTCGAGCGCCCGGCTGGTCTCATGGGCGCGGCACGAGGTGGAGCGTCGACGCTCCCCTCTTGACTACGGACAGGACCCGGGCGTGGACGAAGAGCTCCTCGCCGAGGACCAGCAGCTCATCGCCCCGTCATGGCCGAGAGGGGACGGGGCCGGCATCTCCGGTCCTGGTGACGCTGGGGCCAAAGGGTCCGATCGGGCGCCCCGGGGACGCCGACGTGCCTCCTAAAGGAGAGCCATCCGGCGCCGATCCCGGTTTTGGAAACGTGCGGGGGATCCGCTAATGTCTACGAAACATCGAGCGGGGAAGTTACACCGCTGATGTTCCCGCGGACATAGCTCAGTTGGTAGAGCGCAACCTTGCCAAGGTTGAGGTCGCCGGTTCGAGCCCGGTTGTCCGCTCGGAGGCACTGAGTACTACTTGCCTGCACGGTGGAGTGGCCGAGAGGCGAGGCAGCGGCCTGCAAAGCCGCGTACACGGGTTCAAATCCCGTCTCCACCTCCGGTCCCACCCATGTTTGATTTGTCAGCACGACCGAGGGCGATTGGCGCAGTGGTAGCGCGCTTCCTTGACACGGAAGAGGTCACTGGTTCAAACCCAGTATCGCCCACCAACGAAGAAGGCCTCCTGACCTGCACAAACAACACTCGCGGGCGCAGCCGTCCACGCGCGCCGTGCATCCCCCGTGCACCTTGCTCAATAGATTCGCAGCCGAGCCTGCGCCACACTCCCCTCGGAAGTATGGCGAACGAGAGGATGGCGGCACGGCGACAAGTCTGGAACACCAACCAGCCGTCGGCGCGCAGGCACCCCCGCATCGCATCAACGGTTCGCATCCAGTCGGCGGCGTCGGCAGAACACCTAGGCCACGTTTGCCTGTCCTCACGGCGAAATCCGAAGCGATGACTGCCCGTTGAGCTCAGTGGCGTCACCCTGCATCCACTTCGCTCGATCACCGCAGGGTGCGTACGACATTGAGCGAGGCCAGGGCGTCCGCCCCGACAACGTTGATTCCCGAGCGGCGAGTCGACCCGCCACCGAGTCGGTGTCACAACCGATATCAACTACGGCTATACCGCCAAGCGGACCTTGCGAAGGCCTGGCCCGAGCACCTTTGGGCGGTTGAGGGCAGCTACGGTGCCGGCCGGCCCCTGGCGCACCGTCTGCTCGAGGCCGGCGAGCGCGGGGTGGACGTGCCGGCCAGCTGCCCGCAGGCCTACGAGGAGGTCCTAGCGAGAGTCACCACGCGCCGACTGGCGGCGGTGTGACTGTGAGGATCGCGTTCGCAGCCTGATGTGCTGGGCTGTGGGTTGGTGACTGCGGGTGTGACCCTCGGTGTGACTGGCTTCGTGCCTTGGTGCGACTTGTCCGCTCGCGGTCGCCGGCCCCGGCCCGGTCGGAGGAGCTGGCCTGATTAGGAGCTTGACCCGTGGTCACCGCCGGGCTGTCACGGCGCCGGCAGCTGATGGCCGTGGTGCTGTTGCTCGTCGGGTTGCCGGTGCTCACCGCGGTCCTGGTGTCCCAGCGCGACGGCCTGTCATATGCCACTCCTGTGCTGGTGGTGCTGGTCCTGGTCGTGGCCGTCGCGCTGGTCGGCGGGCTACGGGTCGCCCTGACGGCAGCGGTGCTCGGCGGACTGGTGCTCAACTGGTTCTTCACCCCGCCCTTCGGCACGTTCGCGGTGGAGCGCAGCGGCCAGCTGCTGGCGCTCGTGGTCTACCTCGGGTTCGCGGTCGCCGTCAGCGTCATTGTCGACACGGCGGCCCGGCGCACCGCCGAGGCCACCCGGGCGCGCGCCGAGGCGCGCGAGCTCAGCTCGTTGGCCGGGGCCACCCTGGCCGAAGCCGGGACGCTGCCCGACCTGTTGGAGCGGGTCAGGACCACCTTTCGGATGCGGGAGGTGAGCCTCCTCGAGCAGGCCGAGGGCACGTGGCGACCGGCGGCGACGGTCGGGGGCGGCGATCCCGAACCGGGGAAGCCGAGCTGCGGGTCCCGGCCGGACCTGACGTGGTGCTGTCGGCGCTCGGCCCGCCGCTGTTCGCCGCGGACCAACGGGTGCTCGCCGCGTTCGCCGAGGCCGCCGGCACCGCGCTGGAGGGGCGCCGGCTGGCGCAGCAGGCGCAGGCCAACGCCGCGCTGGAGGCCGCCGACCGGATGCGGACGGCGCTGCTGGCCGCGGTCGGCCACGACCTGCGCACCCCGCTCGCCAGCATCAAGGCGGCTGTCAGCAGCCTGCGCCAGGGCGACGTCAAGTTCGACGACGACCAGCGCGACGAACTGCTCGCCACCGTGGAGACCTCGGCCGACCGGCTGCAGGCTCTCGTGGCCAACCTGCTCGACGCGTCCCGGCTGCAGGCCGGCGCCGTGTCGGTGCAGCTGCAGCCGACCGCGCTCGAGGAGGTCGCCGGCCGGGTTCTGCTCGCACTGCCCCCGGCGGACCGGGAGCGGGTGGCCCTCGACATCCCGGCCGAGCTACCCGACTTTCTGGCCGATCCGGGCCTGCTCGAGCGGGTGCTGGCCAACCTGCTCGACAACGCCATCCGGCATACGCCCGTCGGCGAGGTCGCCACCCTGCGCGCCGGTCCGGTCGACGCCGCGATCGAGTGCAAGGTCGTCGACCACGGTCCCGGAGTCGACCCCGCCCAGCTTGCGCACATGTTTGCGCCGTTCCAGCGCCTCAGTGACCGCTCCCCCGGTGGCGTGGGCCTTGGCCTCGCCGTGGCCCGCGGGTTCACCGAAGCCATGCACGGCTCGCTGACGCCGGCACCCACGCCCGGCGGTGGACTCACCATGCGGCTCACGCTGCCCCGCTCGGCTCTGCCCACGCTGCCCCGCTCGGCTCTGCCCGTGGCTGGCGCGGTCGGTCACCCGGAAGGCAAGCAGTGACTCGGGTCCTCATCGTCGAGGACGACGCCCCCCTTGCGCGGGCGCTGGGCATCAACCTGCGCGCCCGCCACTACGACGTCGACATCGCCGGCACCGGGACGGGGGCGCTCCGCCTGGCCGCGCGTACTCCCCCCGACCTCGTCATCCTCGACCTCGGCCTGCCTGACATGGACGGCACCGAGGTGATCGCCGGTCTCGCCGGGTGGAGCGCCGCGCCGATCCTCGTCCTGTCCGCGCGCAACGGCCAGGCGGACAAGGTCGCCGCCCTGGACGCCGGCGCGGTCGACTTCGTCGTCAAGCCGTTCGGCATGGACGAGCTGCTGGCCCGGGTGCGAGCCGCGCTGCGACGCACCCCCATCACCGGTGCCCCGGTGATCCGCACTCCAGCCTTCACCATCGACCTCGCCGCCAAGAAGGCCACCCGGGACGGGCAAGACCTCCGCCTCACACCGACCGAATGGCACCTGCTCGAGGTACTGGCTCGCACCCTCGGGCGCCTGGTCGGTCACCAGCAGCTGCTCCGCGAGGTGTGGGGGCCGGCCTACCTCGACCAGACCAACTACCTCCGGGTCTACGTCGGAGCGCTACGCCGGAAACTCGAACCCGACCCGGGCGCACCCGCGTACCTCCTCACCGAACCGGGGATCGGCTACCGGCTGGACATATGAACAATCGGATGCCGGGGCGCACCGGTCGCGTTGCGGCCGGCGCCGGGTCCAACCATCTTCCGACCACGTCCCCGATCTGCAAGGGCAGCAGACGGCCATACCTCTCGCCCCGCTGGGAGCGCAAGTTCGTCACCGGCATCCACCTCGCCGAACCGAACTACCTGTTGTGATTCCGTCCGCCGGTGCAGCAGCGCCCCGTCAGCGCGGCCCGTCTGAACGCAGGGGACCACATCTGTCAGCGGCAGATCCGAGCGAGCGAAGCCGCCCTCAACGCGGCAGAGCCGGGCGAGCGTAGCCGCCCTCCACGCGGCAGAGCCGGGCGAGCGTAGCCGCCCTCCACGCGGCAGAGCCGGGCGAGCGTAGCCGCCCTCCACGCGGCAGAGCCGGGCGAGCGTAGCCGCCCTCCACGCGGCAGAGCCGGGCGAGCGTAGCCGCCCTCCACGCGGCAGAGCGCGCATCCCACTATGGGATGCACTGTTGTACTCTTCACGGCATGACCACGCAGATCGCAGTCCGACTCCCCGACGAGATGGTTGCCTTCATGGACCGCACCGTTGCCACGGGCAAGGCGCCGAGTAGGGCCGCCCTTGTGGCGTCCGCCGTGGAACGGGAGATGCGTCGACTGGCCGCTGAGCAGGACGCGCATGTCCTTCGCGCCCATGGCGCGGCCGACGACCTTGACGGACTCGTCGAGTGGACTGCCAAGCACGCCGTCGTCGAGGACTGATCGGGTGCGGGAGATCTGCTTGGTCCGCCTCGACAAGACGCGGCCGGCCGTCGTCCTGACTCGGGAGGCCGCCAGGGGTGCGATGACCAAGGTGACCGTGGCCCCGATCACCAGCACGATCAAGGGTCTCTCCAGCGAAGTCCTGGTGGGACCCGCCAACGGGCTTGACCACGACTGCGCGATCTCCCTGGACAACGTCCTGACCGTCTCGCTCGACGCCCTCGGACGCACCGTCGGGTATCTCAGCGGTGACCAAGAGGCGCAGCTGGCGCGCGCCGTGGTGTTGGCCTACGACCTCGAGGTGCCCCTGCTCGACTGACCCAACTCCGCGCTCAAGGCGGCATGTGCGGATGTTCGCAGCCGATGCCGAGGAGGATCTCGTACGGGGTTTTCCGATTGACGTGTGGCTAGGCGAGGGCGGTGAGGTCGAATGATTCGGTGATGGCGTTTTTGGGTAGGCCGGTGATGGCTTTGTCCGCGACGATGAGGTTGGGTAGGAGGAAGAGGAAGTCTCCTGCGGCGTCAAGGGAGAGTTCCTTGGCCGCCTTCTTCATGTCGGTGACTTGCTCCTGCGTGGTGCCCGCGTCGGCGGCGGCGAGATCTGCTTGTAGCTGGGGGTTGTTGTACTGCGTGTAGTACTTGGGGTTCCCGAATACCGCTGGTAGGTCTCGTGGTTCGACTTGGGCGACGATGGACATGTCGTAGTCGTGGGCAAGGAAGACTTGGGGTACCCATCCAGCTTTGAACTCGAGCGTCTCGAGGTTGACCGTGATACCGACCTGTTGGAGTTGACTCTTGACCACCTGTCCGCAGGCGATCGCATAGGGCAGGTCGGGGATCCGAAGGCGCAGCGTCGGCGTGGGGGTGCCGGAGTCGCTAAGCAGAGTCTTCGCTTTGGCGGGGTCGTAGGGGAAGTCTCCGGTGCGGTCCTCGTACCACGGGTCCGTTGGGGGGACCATGCTGCCGATGAGAGTGCCTTTGCCGGCCCAGCAGGTGTCCAGCAGCGCCTTGTGGTCGATCGCGTAACGGATCGCCTGCCGGACCTTGACGTCGGTCAAGGGGGCCTTGGAGTTGTTGAGGGACAGCAGCACTTCACCGTTGGTGGTGCCCGCGATGACCTGGTACTTGCCGTTCCCGGCGAACTGGGCCAGGGTCTCTGGTGCTTGTAGGGAGCCGATGACGTTGACGGTGCCGGTCAGGAGCGCGTTGTTCAGCGCGGTCGGGTCCTTGATGTACTTCATGACCACCGTGGGGTAGGCGGGCTTGGTGCTCCAGTACGTCGGATTTGCTGTCAGGGTGATCGAGTCGCCGCGCTTCCACGAGTCGAGCACGTAGGGGCCGGTGCCGATCGGGGTGTTTGCCAGGTCGGCGACACCTTTGGGGTCCATCATCGCGCCGATCCGGGTCGTCATCCTGAAGAGCCAGTCGTTGCTGGGCTGGGTCAGGATGACCTGCAGCTGGGTGGGGCTGACGGCTGTGGCGTCGGCCACGACGTCCATCGCAGACTTCAAGGTGAGCAGCCAGTTGCTTTTGACGTAGTTGATGGAGAACACCGCGTCAGCGGCGGTGAACGGGTCACCGTTGCTGAACTTCGCTGCCGACGTCAGGTTGAAGGTGTACGTCTTCCGGTCAGCGGACACATCCCAGGAGGTCGCCAGGCTGGGGATGATTTTGCCGTCTTGGTCCTGTTTGACCAGCGTCTCGTACACGTTGGTAAGCAGCACCTGCGGGATGGCCGCGCCGTCGATCTTGGTGAAGTCCAGGCTGGCTGGCTCCAAGGTCAAACCCACGTTCAGCGTGCCTCGTCCCCCAGGATTACCGTCCGCCCCAGTAGCCGGTGCAGACGACGACCCTGCGGAACACGCAGCTAGCGCGAGCACAAACAGCGACAGGCTCGCCGCTACTCCAACTGATCGTCGGCCCAAGACGACCACCCTTCCCGCTGTGACGTAAGCCGGACCATGGTGGCTATGTCGCTCAGGACACCGCCGGCCTTCCTGGGAGTCGGCACGGGCTCTCTCCATGACTTACGGGCTGCCTCGTACCGAACTTACTCGCCCGAGTCGAAGCGCGAGGCTTGAAGGTGCACCGCTTCAAGGAAGAAACTGAGCAGGCCGTCTCCAGGCAGCATGGTGTCAACGCGGTAGGGCGAAGTTCAGCGGCTGGTCGCCCTGTCGGGGCCACGGGCCCTTCGGATCCAAATCTGGTGACCTGCCCAGCCGGGACGGGAGCTCGACCATAGGCATCGTCGCGTCGACGATCAGACGAACGCTCGGACGCGACATCGCAAGCAGAGGGCCCCGCAACCCTGCAGTCCCGCGGCCTCCACCCCCTCACGCCGGACCCTAACCCGCTCGCGACCAATCTCCACCGCAACAGTCTCCCAAGAACCGCCGGCCGACCCAGGGTTCACCGCCGCCTGCCGCCCAAGCGGACAAGCGCCCTGCCCACCACGCGGTATGGCCGGCGAGCGTAGCCGCCGACAGCGGCATGGTCGGGCGTCCCGACAGCGGCATGTGCGAGCGTTGCCACATGGGTAGACCACTTCGATACTCGATCAACGTCACACTCGACGGCTGCTGCCATCACGAGGCAGGGCTCCCCCCGACGAGGAGTCGATGCGCTACTGGACCGCTGAGATGGAACGAGCCGATGCCCTGCTATTCGGCCGGGTGACCTACGAGATGATGGAGTCGGCGTGGAGGAATTGTCAAGACCTGTGGATCGGGGTGTCACGCGACTTGCTGATCGCCTCCTGATTCGTCGGCTCGTTCGCCGAGTTTGCCCTTTTCGAACTTCGCGCCGGCCCGGACCAGGGCGACCAGGTGGGGGGCGTTCACGGCGCGCCACCGGGTCTGTGCTGACTCGATCAGCTTGAACGCCATCGCGATCCCGGCGGCCCGTGAGCCGGGTCCCTTGGTGACCCGCTGGCGAAGTCGCACGGTGGCGAAGGTTGACTCGATGGGGTTGGTGGTGCGCAGGTGGATCCAGTGTTCGGCCGGGTAGTCGTAGAACGCGAGCAGGACGTCGAGATGCTCGGTGATCTTGGCGACCGCCTTGGGCCACTAGGCCCCGTAGAGGTCCTCGAAGGCGTTAGCTGCCTTGACCGCACGCTCGCGGTCCTCCGCGCCCCAGATCTCCGCGAGGGCGGCCTTGGCTCCCGGGTGCGCGGACTTCGGCAGCGCGGCCAGAACATTCCCGCCGACGTGGAACCAGCAGCGTTGCTCCCGGGTTTGAGGGAACACCTCGCGGATCGCCTTCCAGAACCCGAGCGCGCCGTCGCCGATGGCCAGCACCGGGGCGGCCATCCCGCGCCGCTTGCACGAGCGGAGCAGGTCGGCGCACGACTCGGAAGACTCGCGGAACCCGTCGGCCAGTGCGATCAGCTCCTTGGTGCCGTCGGCGCGAACCCCGATCATCACCAACAGGCACACCTTGTCCTGCTCCAGGCGCACCTTCAGGTGGATCCCGTCGACCCACATGTACACGTAGTCGGTGCCGGCCAAGGAACGCTGGTTGAACGCCGCCGCCTCGTCCTGCCACTGCGCCGTCAGCCGGGTGACCGTGGCCGCGGATAGGCCCGCGCTTGAGCCGAGGAACTGCTCCAACGCCGGGACGAAGTCGCCGCTGGACAGGCCATGAAGGTACAGCAGCGGCAACACCTCAGCGACCTGCGGCGACTTGCGCGCCCAGGCCGGCAGGATCGCCGAGGCGAACCGCTGCCGCTCACCGCTCGCCTCGTCGAGGCGCCTATCGTTGACCCGCGGCGCGTGCACCGGCACCGCTCCCGCCGCAGTGGCCACCTCCCGCGCCTGGTGGTAGCCGTTGCGGACCACCATCCGGTGACCCGCCTCGTCGACCTCACCGGCGTGCGCGTCGATGTAGGCGGCGACCTCGGCCTGCAACGCCGCCGCGAGCATCGCCCGGGCGCCGTCGCGGACCAGCTCGTCCAGCAGCGACCCGCCCACCCCAGCCGGGGCGTGAACGTTGGACTCCGACTCTTCGTGGACTACCTTGCATGGGCGCACCTTCCCGAACCAGCGCGTCAACACCGGCCCTGATCAGAGCTATCGGACTTCAGATCACCCTCGGGAAGGTGCGCTCCTTCACATTACCAGGCCGAGAGCCATCCACAGGTTCTGATCATTGCTCCGCCTCGTGTCGTGCCCGGCGCTGTCGCGCTGAGCCATGCCTGGCTACATTCGGTCAATGCAGCAGGGGAGCCCAAAATGGCGCCCTACAACAGGAGGTGGCGTGCGTGCGACGCCCAGCTTTCAGGTCGGATGCACACCGTGTACGACGACATTCGCTGGGTGGCGTTTGTGCTGGAAAGTTCGCAAAGCGTCCGCGATGACCTCACGGGTGTGCACCGGGTTGATGATGCGGTCAACCAACCCGAGTTCTGCTGACGTCATCGGCTGCATGACCTGTTTCTCGTACATGTCAATCAATTCCATCCGCCGAAGCGCCGGATCCGGTGCGGCGGCGATGTCACGACGATAGATGAGGTCGACCGCGCCTTCGGCACCCATGACCCCGATCGTATGGGTCGGCCATGCGACCGACAGATCAGCACCGATGGATAAGGAGTCCATGACGATGTACGCCCCGCCGAACGCTTTGCGCATGATCACCTGGATCCGAGGAACGGTCGAGCGGCAGTACGCGAAAATCAACTTAGCCCCGTGCCGGATGATCCCGCCGTGCTCCTGGTCTACGCCGGGCAGGAAGCCGGGCACATCAACCAACGACACGATTGGCAGGTGGAACGCGTCGCAGAAGCCGACGAACCGTGCCGCTTTTGAGGACGAGTCGATGTCCATCGCCCCGGCCAGGACCAACGGCTGGTTAGCCACGATTCCGATCGACTTGCCGCCGATCCTGGCCATGGCGCAGACGACGTTGCGAGCAAAACCTTCCTGAACTTCCAAAAACTCGCCCTCGTCGACGAGTTCGGTGATGACCTCGCGCACGTCGTAGGCCACGCGATCCTCGGCAGGCACGATGTCGAGCAAGCGCTCACAGGGCCGGCCGCTCGGGTCATCGGTGGAGTACTCCGGTGGCAGCTCGTTCACCGACGACGGCAGCAGCTGGAGCAACCAACGAACCTCCTCGAGGCATGACTCCTCGTCCTCGTGCACGAACGAGGCCACTCCCGATCGGGTGCCGTGCGCCTCAGCGCCGCCAAGAAACTCCAAGTCAGGTCGGTCTCCGGTGACAGTAGCGATCACGTCCGGGCCGGTGATCACCATCTGCGACAAACCTCTGACCATGAAGATCATGTCAGTCAGGGCGGGCGCGTACGCCGAACCGCCCGCGCATGCCCCCATGATCAGACTCAGTTGTGGCACCACACCAGAGGCCGCTACATGGCGTCGGAAGATCCCACCGAAACCGGCCAGGGCAAGGCCACCTTCCTGCACCCGAGCGCCGGCCCCGTCATGGATTGCGATGATCGGGGCACCCGCCGACAGTGCCATGTCCAGGCACCGATGGATCTTTGCCGCTTGGGTCTCGCCCAGCGATCCGCCTAGCACTCGAGAGTCGAGGGCGTAGCAGAACGCAGTGCGCCCGTGGATCAAGCCCCAGCCGGTGATGACACCGTCACGGAACGGCCTGTTGTTGTCCATTCCCATCCCTGTGATGCGGTGACGGCGCAGGGCCCCGAACTCCTGGAACGTGTCGGCGTCGAACAACCGCTCCACCCGCTCCCACGCGGTGAGCTTGCCTTTGGAGCGATGCCGCTCCGTAGCGGCTGAGGACACCTGGTCTTCGGCGATCCGGTCGAGGATGGTGACCATCTCCGCGCGGTCTCGCATGTGCCCGGTCGTCAGAGAACGCCCCAGGAGGCTTTCTGGACGTGCGATGTTGCTGATGTGGTCGGTCTGGCGGGTCGAGTCGGTGTGGGTGTCGGTCATGTTCTTCCCCTCGGCGCTCCGAGGCCCATGCCGTGCGCCTACATCCTCGGAGCGGACAGATGACGTTGGGCAAGGCTGGCCTCCCCTGAGCCATAGCGGTTGCGGTTGCGGTTTCGGTCGCGCTGATTCTCGGCGGGCCACATGAGCGTCGTCCTGTGCCCAGCGTGGAAGCCCGCGTGCCGACAGTAGGGCCGCCGACGGGGGCAGGGCAGCTGTCCTGCGGGTGGTTGTCTGGTTGCTGCACGTTGCCTCGGGCTCACCGTCGGCCGCGGCCGGATGCGGCCGCTCGCGTTGCCCTGCGCCCTAGGGCCTCACCAGACTCGCTGATGTGCGACGCAAGGAAGCTGCACCACATCATCTCTAGGTGAAGGGGTCAGGACCACCTATGACCATCACAATCGACCAGGCTCAGGACGACATCAAGGAGCTCGTGTGCGACATCCTTGAAGTTGACCCCGACGAAGTGACCGAGACCAGCCTCTTCAAGCAAGACCACGACGCTGACTCTCTGCGAGCCATCGAGATCATGGCCGCCCTCGAGCGAAACTACGGCATCGAGATCGCCCAGCCTGACATGGCCCGCATGGTCAACATGGAGGGCGTCCTGGCTGTTGTTTCCGAGGGACTGGCCCGGAAATAAGACATGACAGACAACACCAGCTCGTCGCCACCGAAGGTGGTGATCACAGGCATCGGCGTGATCAGCTCGGTCGGGGAGGGCGTCTCGGAGTTGCGAGACTCCCTCCGAGAGGGCCGCTCAGGGGCTCGTCAGATCTCCGCATTCGACACCGACGGGTACGACAGGTCGGTCGCGTGCGAGGTCCCCCGTGTGTACCCGGCTTTGGAGCGTCATGGCCGGGCTGCACAGCTGGCCGCCGACGCAGCGTCACAGGCTGTGGAAGACGCCGGGCTTCCCCTGCCGTCCATGCGAGGCGTTCCGGGGGTCATCGCCGTCGGCACGACCGACGGTGAGTCCCAGGACATTGACGAGCTGGTCCGACAGGACGTGCACGGTGGTCAGGACAACTCCGACACCCTCCGCGAACGAGTCCGGCCCTTCCGTTTGTCCACAGCGATCGCACGCAGCCTTGCCCTGAGTGACGTGGACGTGGTGACCATCGCGACCGCCTGCGCCGCAGGAAACTACGCGATTGGCTACGGCTTCGACGCCATCAGGGCCGGAGACGCCCACTATGCGCTGGTGGGCGGTGCAGATGCACTGTGCCGCAAGACGTTCACAGGCTTCTACCGGCTCGGGACCATCACGCCGGACGTCTGCCGTCCTTTCGACAAGGACCGGCAGGGCATCCTCACCGGGGAGGGCAGCTGCATCCTCGTGCTGGAGACAGAGGAGTCAGCCCGGGCCCGAGGCGCTCACATCTACGCCGAAGTGCTCGGATACGGCCTGTCCTGCGACGCATCGCACCCAGTCGCACCAGACGCGACCGGGATAGCGCGGTGCATGGACTCAGCGTTGCAGCACTCAGAGGTGGCCAGCGCGGGGGTGGACCTCGTCTCTGCCCATGGGACCGGCACCAAAGCCAACGACGTCACCGAGTGCGCCGCGTTGGGGACGGTCTTCGGTCCACAGATACCCATCACGATCTCCATCAAAGCCATGCTCGGGCACGCGATGGGCGCTGCCAGTGCTCTCGGGGCCGCCGCTTGCGCGTTGGCGATCGACAGCGGCTTCATCCCTCCGACGATCAACCACCAGACCACCGACGAGGAATGCCCGGTCGACTGCGTGCCCAACACTTCTCGACCAGCAGACCTCAACGTGGTCATGAACGACGGGCTGGCCTTCGGCGGAAATAACGCGATCGTCATCCTGGGCAGGCCAGGAAGGCAGGCGTTGACCCATGCCAGCTGAGTCGCGCCGTCCGGTCATCTCCGGCACCGCAACCATCACCGCGGTAGGCCGCACCCCACGCGAGTGCTTCGATCGCCTCCTGGCCGGAGACACTGGGTTGGGCCCACTCGTCGCCTACCCGGCGGAACAGTTCAACGTACGCAACGCCTACCAGGTGAGCGCCTCGGATCGAACCGAACGCGAGCACGGGTTTGCCTCCCAACTCCTGACCCAGGTCATTCAGGCTGCCGCGCAGGACGCCCGTCTGCACACCCTGCAGGACATCCCCGTCATCATCGGGACCGGGCTTGGCGAGACGAGGACGGTCGAGTCCGCCTGGCTCCACAAGCAGGAACTCAGCGTGGGAGCAGACACCCTGGTGACGGCGGTAAGAGAGGAAACGGGCGCTACCGATGTCCAGGTCTTCTCCAACGCCTGCTCTGCCTCGCTGTACGCTCTCGGCGCGGGCTGCGACCTGCTCGCTCAGGGCGATCATGACACCGTCATTGTCGCCGGCGTCGACGTGCTCTCCCAGAGCATGTTCGGTCTGCTCGACCGAGTCCACCCAGACCCGCCCACCAGTTTGAGACCCTTCGATGCGTCCAGGCTGGGGGTCATCATGGGTGACGGGGCCGCGGCCGTCGTACTCCGCAACAAGGTCCCCGGTCTTGACGACGTGACAGTCGGAGCAGTTGCCCTCGGCTGCGATGCGTTCCACGCGACCGCACCGGACGTCGACGGGATCGAGCACACCATCCGGAACGCGCACCGCATTGCTGGCACCGAGGCAGACGCCGTGGACGCGGTGTTTGCTCACGGCACAGGAACGGTGCTCAACGACGAGGCAGAAGCGACGGCCCTGTCCCGGGTGCTGCCCAATACCGTGCCGGTCACCAGCGTGAAAGGAGCCACCGGGCACACATCCGGAGGTTCCGGCCTTTTCAGTGTGTGCATGGCCGTGGAGACCATCAGTTCTGGTCGCCTGCCGGGAATCCACGGGTTGACACAGGTCGATGCGGCCGCGCGAGGGCTCGCATTGAGCGCACTGGCGCGAGACCTTGGCAAAGTCAGCATCGTTCAAGTGGACGCCTTCGGGTTCGGCGGCCTGAACGCTGTGGCCATACTGGAGGGCGAACGTGGCAGGCGTATGAGCATCGGATCCTCCGACGGTAGCGGTGACGTGTCACCACGAGCAGGCAGACAGACCATGTCGGCCCCGGCAAAGGACCATCCGGCAGCCGTGCTCAGGGGGCCGCACGGAACCGTCAACGTGCAAGCGGTCGGACTCTGCTTACCCGACCTGGGCGTCCACGACCTGGGCACTTTGCTCGCCGGCGCAGCCGCCCCGATCGACCTGTTCGACCTTCGGGCGGCGATCGGTCGCAAGGGGTTCCGCACGATGACTCCGGCCACCAGGGTCGCGGTCGTCGCAGCAGACCGTGCCGTCGACGGCATCTGGTCACCCAACGAACGCCAGGGCGACATACCGTTCCACGAGGCCGGTCACCGGCGTGGAATCGTTGCTGCATCGGCGCACGGGAACACCGAGAGTGTGTGTCTGACAGCTCAAGCCATCGAGGACGAAGGAGTGCGGGCCACCAGCCCGCTTCAACTGCCCAACGCCAGCCGAAACGTCTTGGCTGCCACTCTTGCGATCCGCCATGGCGTGACCGGTGTTTGTCTGACCATGGACAATGGGCTGGCTGGCGGATGGGACGGGCTCCGGTGGGCAGTCCAGTGCATCGCACGAGGACGCTGTGACGAAATTCTGTGCGTTAGCGCCGAGGCCCCCTCGGAGACAGTGCTCGCCCTGACCGGTCAACGGCTGACTCACGGGTCCGTCGCACTGTTGCTCGGGCGCGCAGACCAGTCAACGGAACCCACTCACCCGATCGAAGCGCCGCCCTTCCGCCCGACGCTCGCTGGTGACCACGGCACCCTCGAGCCAGGTTTGAGCATTGCAGCGGCGGCGGCCTTGGGCGATGCCGCTACCGCACTGTCCGGCCCAGACGGAGCGTGGGAGGTGCGCACCCGGTGAGCGGACACGTGCAGGTCCTGTCTGGCCTGGCAGGGTCTGCCGAACTGTGGGTCGACGTGGCAGGAAGGTTGCAGGTGGCCCGGCCAGACACGATCACAACCGTCGAAGATGTGCCCTGGCAGGGGCACGGCCCGTGGGCGCTTCCGGGGTGGGACTCTGACCAGGCGATCGGTGATCTGGTGCACGCTGACTCGGTCGTCGTCGCCCACTCCTTCGCTGCGACGCTTGCCTTGGCCCAACTGTGCTGCGCCACCCGGGCACGACCTGCAGGAGTTGTCCTCATCTCCCCGTTCTACCGGCCTCAAACCACCGACTTCACGTGGGGGAGCCTGGAGCACTTCCTCCTGCGTTTCCACGAGTTCCTGGAGACCGGCCTGGTCGCCCGCAGCACGCGGATGATCGACCCGGACGTTCGTGTAGCCATGGCAAAGACCGTCCGTGACTGGACCGGGCCCTACGGGTGGATGGCGTTCATGACGGCCTACCTCGCTACGCCGTCGTTCGACCTTTCCCAAGCCGACATGCCCGTCACCGTCGTGTACGGCACCGACGACGGGGTCGCCCCACCGGAGGACGCCGTCGCCCTGGCTGATCTGCTGCCCAACGCCGACCTGCAACCGGTGGCCGGCGCCGACCACTTTCCTATGACCTCTCACCCGGAATTGGTCACTGAGGTGATCTCAACGGTGCTTTCCCGCACAGAGCGTGACGCCGCTCGCATTCCTCTTGCCGCCACCACCATAAGGAGCTGACTTGACCGCCACCTTGGATCTTGCCCCCGCAATCTCTACCGAGACACTTCTGTTCCCCCGCTTCGAGGGGACGAACATCTGCACGTGGATTGGGTTCAAACACGTCAACTACCTCGTGGAGGAAGCGGTCCTGGACTGGTTACGCCAGAACGGGTGGCCCAGCCGCAGGCTCTTCGAAGAGGCCGGAGTCGGAGTCGACCTGACCAGCATGAGCACACGGATCCTGCACGCGCTCCACATCGACGACGAGGCCAGGTTCATTGTGTCGGTCTCCACGGGCAAGGGGGAGCTGGTCGCGAAGGTCACCGGTGTTGTTCACCGGGACGGACAGGAGTTGAAGGCCGTAACTTCCAAGGTGAAGGTCCAGCTCCGGGCCGAGGACCGGCACGGGTCCGGTGCCGGTGACGTTCCCGACTTCCTGCGGGATGCAGTGGTCAACGAGCTGACTCCGGGCGTTCCGGTCCCAGAGCGGGTACCCGCCTCCGCCCTCAACGAAGGCCAGCCCACCGGCCGAGGGTTCGTGAGTAGCGACGTTAACGCACAGTTGCGTACCGGGGACAGGCCTGCCCTCGTGTGGTCCTGGCGAATCCCGTACTTCTACTGCCACCACACGGTCCGGATGCAGATGTCTGGGTTCCTGCGTCAGATGGAGGAAGTGGTGGACCTGTTCCTCACTGAGCGTGACGCGAGCATCAGCACTCTCCTTGACGAGCAGAACTGGATCCCAGTAGTCCCTCACTCAGCGATCAACCTCGTCGGGGAAGCACGCATGGAGGAGCAGCTCATCACCGTATTCGAGGTCGTCCACGACTTCAAGGGCGTCACGTACACCTCCACGATGACGTGCTACGTCGTCCGGGACGAAGAGCTGGTCCCCGTCGCCGTCGGCGAGATCACCCACGGGTATGCCGAGATCGAGAGCCGTGCCGACTGGTCTCTCATCGATTTCGACGACCGGTTGCTCACCGCAGTCAGGGGCTGACACGAGTGAGCCCGATACGTATCAGCGGGATTGGTGCCGTCTGCCACGGTGGTGGCAACATCAGCGAACTGTGGGGCGGGATGGAACGAGCAGCCCCGGCGCCGAGCAACGTCAGTGACGCTGAGATGGACGCCCCGGTCCGACTGATCTACCTCGCCGCCGGATCGAGCAACGAGAGGGATGACCTGTTCTCGGAACACGCCTCCTCCCGGGCAGGTGCCATCGCGGTCAGGGCCGCGCTCGAGGCCGTCGAAGATGCCGGACCGGGCCCGCACGACACCACTCGCGTTGGCGTGGTCATCGGCTCCTGCATGGGGGCCAGCGGCGAGAACGAACTCGCACGGGAGCGAGAGAAAGGCAGCGGGCCAAGACTGTTCGGCATCGGGTCGGACGTCGCCGCAGCCGTCGGCGCGAACGGTCCTGTCGTGAACGTCGCCAACGCCTGCGCGGCCGGAGCTTATGCCGTCGGGCATGCTGTCGACCTGCTCGACACGAGGGAGTGCGACCGGGTCATCGTGGCAGGGGGCGAGTCCTACTCCAGGGTGGCCTTGGCCTGTTTCAACCAAATGTCTGCGCTCGACCCAACTGGCTGCAGACCCTTCACGGTCGACCGGCGCGGCACCGCCTTCGGGGAAGGCGCTGGCGCGCTTGTCCTGGACCGAGTCGCCCCAGGCTCGGCTCCGCTCAAGGGTGTAGTCTTTCTGGTCGGTTCCGGATTCACCTGCGATGCGGGGCACGCCACTGCGCCAGCGGCTGATGGAGCCCAGGCAAGGCGGGCGTTGGACACCGCCCTTCTCCAGGCAGAGCTGCCCTTGGACCACGTCGGCCTGGTGGTTCCCCACGGGACAGGAACCCATCTGAACGACCAAGTCGAGGCTGAAATGTTTGACGACATGTGGCCCGATGCTTCGTCTGCGCCGCCCATGTACAGCGCGAAGGCTCTGCTCGGGCACACCGGCGGAGGGGCTGGCGCGTTGGCGGCCGTCGTGGCCGTCCTGTGTCTCCGGCAGGGCAAAGTGCCGGCCAACTGTGACGTCGGCCAACTCATGGAACCGATGTCCCGTTTCATCCGCAGTGAACCAGAGCCTGTCAGTGGGGTCGCCGTGGTCAATGCGTACGCCTTCGGCGGCAACAATGCCACGTTGATTTTCCGGCGGGCATCATGACTGCCGCCCTGACCGGGTACGGCACCTGCCTCCCTGACGGTGAGTCACTGACGGAGATCCCCACGAACAGCGACTGGTTCGATGTCAAAACGAGACTGGGTAGACGCGGGTACCGTGCGCTGCCCTTGCCCGCCCAGCTCACACTTGCCGCCGTGCGGGAACTGCATGGGCCAGGAGTCGAAGATGGTGCGCACAACGCACGGGGGCTGTGGCTGGGCTCGGCCACAGCGGCCGCCCACTGCCTCGACGTTCTCGACACCGGCATTCTTCGCGATGGCACTGAGATGATCCCGCCCACCGGGGCACCGTATTTTTCGGTGAACCTCGTTCCTGCCCGAGCCGTGAGCGAGATCGGGGCGACCGGGCCTTGCGTCACCGTGACCACTGCCGGGACTGCCGGACTCGACGCGCTGCTTTGCGCCGCCCGCGCCGTACGACTCGGTCGCGTGGAAGAGGCGACCGTTGTTGTCGTCGAGGTTCCCGACCCGACCCGACACGAGGCACCATTCGTCGAATGCGGCGCCCTGGCTCTCGCGCTCCGCGCGGACACCAGCACTGAGCCGCAGATCAACGGCACGTCACGGTTCCGGAACCACACGCCTGGCCAAGCCGCCGACGACGTCCTGAACGCACTCGACCCAGAGCCAGGTATGCGCATCGTCGTCCTGGGCGATCACGTTCGGCACGTCCTGGACCGTCCCGTCGAACTCGCCGAAGGAGGAGGGCTCGCGGCCGCGGCGATCCTGCTGGAAGCGTCCACAAAGGGGCAGGATGTCGCGGTCGTCCTCGTCGACAGTTTGGGAAGCGCTAGCGGCGTCACACTCACCCAGCCCCGCCAGGAGACCCACTCATGAGCGTTGACACTCAACCGGCCGGCACGGGAGGGGATCGCCACGGCGAGTGGGCCGTCATCCTGGGGGCTTCGAGCGGGATGGGCCAAGAAGTGGCCCGGCGTCTTGCTCGTCAGGGCATGAACATCTTGGGCGTGCACATGGACACGGCCGCGCGATCGGCTCAGATCGAGGAACTTACGACCGAGCTCGCCCAGCACAGCGGTTCCATCAAATTCATCAACGCGAACGCTGCCTCAGAGACGACCCGCCAGGACGTTGTCGAGGCCCTGTCGGGGCGAGGGAAGGTCGGACTCCTATTCCACTCGCTCGCCTTCGGCAGCCTACTGCCGTACCTGGTCGGCAAAGACGACCCGGAGGGGGAAGCGCTGACGCCCCGGCAGATGACGATGACGTTGGAGGTCATGGCGCACTCTCTGGTGTGGTGGACCCGAGACTTGATTGCGGCCGGCCTGCTCACCAGTGGTGGGCATGTCCTTGCCATGACCAGCGCCGGCGACTCGCGGGTCAGCCGGTCGTACGGGGCCGTTTCCGCCGCCAAATCGGCCCTGTTGGCCCACGTTCGCCAGTTGGCCGTCGAGGCAGCACACTACGACGTGGCGGTCAACGCCATCCGAGCCGGCGTGACCATGACCCCATCCTTCGAACGTATCCCTGGCAGCGACCGACTGGCAGGGATAGCCCTTGCCGCGAACCCGCACTGCCGGTTGACGACGCCGGCCGACGTGGCTGAAGTGGTCGCCACCTTGACGGCTACCCGCAGCCCGTGGATGACGGGCAACGTGATCGCCGCCGACGGTGGGGAAGGGCTGACCACATGAGCGTGCGCACCGGTCCCGGTCCACTGTTCGTTGAGCAACTGTCCGCCGCGGCGTACGCGGTCTACTTCGGCGTGAAGGTGGCCTGGGACGTCTACCATCCCCCCACCCAACCGCTGGACACGGACCCCGGTGATCACGGGATGCCGTATGAGACTTGGCAGTGGCAGACAAGTCGCGACAACGTCCACGTCGAAGGCTGGTTCGTCGAAGGGACTGGCCCCCATGGTGCGGTTGTCCAGCACGGAGTAGGGCGGAACCGGGCCGAGACGCTTCGCCAGGTGAAGCTCCTCCATGAGGAAGGCTTCCACGTGTTGACAGTCGACATGCGGAACCACGGCTCCAGCGGTCGCTGTCGCAACGTGACCGGAATGTCGGGCAGGTACACCTCTGACCTTCTCGACGCTCTGACTCGCCTCCGTGCCGACAACCGGGTCACGGGCTCCCTCGGGTGCTTGGCGATGTCCTTCTCCACGTGGCCTGCGGTGTGCGCCGGGGCATCCCCTCAGGCTGCTCGACTGGGACTGACCGCTATCGTGTGCGACAGCGGTCCTGTTCCAGACATCAAACAGGCGATCACGCGGTTCGCGACGGCCCTGTCGATGCGCGAGGAACGACTCGGGACGTCCTTGTCCCGCCGGTTGGTCCGGGCAGTTGCCCCGACAACTGCGGCGGCGATCCTCGCAGTGCGGCATTGGCCCGAGACCGGGTGCAACCTGCCGGTGCTCCTCATCACAGGTGGGCGCGACCGGCTCCTTCCCCCTGAAGAGGTGACCAGCATGGTTGCCTTCTTGCCGGACGCGTCCACCTGGTTTGTTCCCAAGGCGTCTCACCTTGGAGCTGTCACCTCTGACTCGGACGGGTACAAAGATCGAGTCTCGACGTTCTTCCGTGACCACGGTCAAAGCACTCTGCACCAGGTGGCGACGTGAGTTCGTGGATATTTCTGATGAGCAGCGGCGAAGGGCCCGCGGACCTGTCCGTACCAGAGTTGCTCGCAAAGTCCGGCCATGACGTGACCGCGGTCCTCACTGACGACACTCTTCCCGGCAGCCTTGTCGGTGCGCAGGAGCACCTGCACCTTGCTGGGGTCCACGTCCTACGCGACCGCGCCGCAGTGTCCCGGAGGGGCCTGCTGCAGATGGTCCAGCCGGACACGCTCGTCTCTTACGACGAGATGGCCGCCCTCGTCCTCGACCCGACCAACAAAGTAGTGTGGCGGTGAACCGTTTCGACGTCCTCGTCACCCTGCTGGGCTCTCCACACGAGTCCGACTCCATCAGCACGGCCCTGTCCCTCGTTGAGGCCATGCTCGAGCGTCGCGCCCGGGTGTCCGTGTGGGCCTGTGGGAACGCGACGTTCTTGACCAGCGACGCGTTGGAGCTGTCCAAGCCGCGCAACGTGTTCGCCGGGGACATGGACTATCCCACCAGCGCAGCGTACGTCGGTGACCTTTTGGCGAAGCATGATGGGCGTTTCGAATGGGCAGTTTGCCATTTCTGTAGCCACGAACGCGGAGCCACGTCACATATCGGAGGGGTGCGTATGCGCCCTGCCATGTTCTTCCCCCGGTTCGTCAAGAACGCCGACAAGACCTTGACCGTCGGGAGGCTGTGATGAGTTCCGTCCTCGTTGTCGTCGACCGACCCTACCGGGGCGTTGTCGAGCGTCAGTTCGCCGACCCTGTCCAACTTGCCAGGGTGTGCGCCCTCCAGTTCGACTCGGTCACGGTGCTGCTGACAGGTGAGGGCGTCTTCCTACCGCATGTCGAAACCACAGCCGAGGACGAGCGGCCGGATCCGTTCAACCCGTGGCACCACCCGTCGGTGAACGCGATCGCAGCAACAGGGTCTGGCATCCACATCCTCATTGACAGCGCAGCGACTGCCACGTTCGGGTTGCCCGACCCTGGTCACCCGTACCAGGCCGCCACGAGCATCGACATCGTCAACGCGCTCACCACCCACGACCACGTCCTGTACGCCTAGGAGGCCGAGATGTACGACCCAATCGCCGCGATCACAGCGTCTAGCCTTGTCGCCGGCGCAGAACTAGGCACCATGATCGAAGCCGCGCCGGAAAACCCCTCACCCGCGGGTGGTGTGTTCATCGACTTCGACATTCGTCGCGACTTGGGGCGGGCAGGTACGCGCACCCTGGATCGGGCGGCCGCGTTGGCGATGCACGCCGTCGGTTCGCTGCCAGGTTTCACAGCTGAGAGCCCCGAACCTGACCCATTCATGGGGCTTGTCATGGCCTCCACCATGGGCAGCATCCAATCGACGATGGACTTCACCCGGGACTCGTTCACCGGCACCAAGCCGTACCACGTGGACCCGGCACGCTTCCCGAACACCGTCATGAACTTCGCTGCCGGGCAGTGCGCCATCCGGTATGGCATTCAGGGTCCAAACGCCACGGTGACCACGGGCCACGTGGGCTCGCTCAGCGCCTTGGCGTACGCCTCCCGCCTATTGCGTGGTGGTCATGCCAAGCGCATGGTCGTGGCAGCCAGCGAAGAACTCTCCGAAGCACGAGCAGTCCTCGAAAGCGCCGTCGGCACCCCGGCTGAGGAGCTGGGTGAAGGCTCCGCCGCGGTCCTCCTTGAGCTCCTCGGGGCAAACCCAGCCTCTGTAGGTGAGCTTCTCCGGCTCGACTCGGCGTTCGCGATAGACGACGACCAGGTGGAAGCGGCCCTGAGCACCCTGCTGAAGGGCGTGCTGAACTGTTCAGACGGCAGCCCGCGCGTCAAGGTGTTTGCCCCGTTGAACGCCACGCCCGGGAGCGTGGAAATGAGGGCCTTGGAAACATGTGTTGACCCGGGCGAACTGGCCGGTACCCACGTAGTTGACACCCGCGTGCGGACCGGAGACCTCGGGTCAGTATCCGGCCTGGTTCAGCTGCAAGCGGCCCTCGCCGCGCTGCGTGAGAGCGGTGCCACAGACGAGCGCGATTGTGCCCTCGTCACCAGCCTGGATCGAGAAGGTGCGGTGCACGTGGTTCTGGCCCGCCTTGGTTCAACAGGGAAGGGGCAAGGCCGATGACTGGGCGGCGCAGCGCGACGAGGGATGGTCGGAAGTGGCCGTCGGTCCACCCGGCCCGGCCCAGCTTTGCGCTGATCCTCGCGGTCCTGACCGGGGCCCAACTGATGATCTGGATCGACAACACGATCCTGATCGTTGCTGTGCAAGTGCTCAGCGACCCTGCTGCGGGATTGGCCGCTACGCCAGAGCAACTGGAATGGTCGATCAGTGCGTACACGCTCGCGTTCGCGGCTCTGATGCTTACCGGCGGGTCACTGGCCGACCGTTTCGGGTGCCGGTCCGTGTTAGTAGTCGGCATGGTCATCTTCGCTGCCGCGTCGGGGTGGGCCGCCTGGTCGCCGACCGCTACATCGCTCATTGCGGCACGAGCCGTGATGGGAGTCGGAAGTGCCATGGTCGTCCCTGCGACGCTGGCCATGATCCGGCGCCTCTTCGATGGGAAACAGCGAGCGGTTGCGGTGACTGTCTGGTCTGCGAGCGGGGGACTGGCGATCGCCGCCGGTCCACTGCTCGGCGGGTTCCTGCTCGAGCGGTTCCGGTGGGGTTCGGTATTCCTTGTCAATATCCCCGTCATTCTTCTGGTTCTGTTACTCGTCCCCTTCTCCATTCCCAAGCTGGGATCGGTTGACCGACGTCCGATCGACGCGTGGGGACTTCTCCTGTCCGCAGCGGCCCTGTCGGCCCTCGTTTATGGCGTCATCGAGGCAGGCCGAACTGGTGACTGGATGGATCTACACGCGCTGATCCCGATGGTTACCGGGTTGGTCCTGATGGGCATATTCGTCCTCGTGGAACTCAGAATACGGAACGCCAGTTTCGACCTGCACTTGTTCGGCAACCTCCCGTTCGCAGCGGCCGGCGTCGGTATCGGGCTGGCGTTCTTCGGGTTGACCGGTTCAATGTTCTACTCGGTCCTATATTTGCAGGGAGCGCGCGGGTTGACGCCTTGGGAGTGTGGCGTTGCCCTCGCCCCGGTCGCCGTTGGAGTTCTGATCGGTGCCCCCGTCGGGGGGGCGGTGGCTCGTCGCCTCGGCATCCGAGGCGTGGCTTCTTTCGCGCTTGTTGTGGTCGCTGCAACACTGGCTGGGTACGCCCTGCTGGACCTTGACACGCATTTGTGGCGCTACGGGGGGCTCTTGTTTGTCCAGGGACTGGCGATCGGCACGGCAATCACGCCACTGACTGGTGTAGTGGTCGATGTCGTCTCCGACGCGCGCGCAGCCGGCGGGTCAGCCCTGAACGCGGTGCTCCGACAGGTGGGTTCCGTGTTCGGGGTAGCAATACTGGGGTCGCTCCTGACCGCCGGTTACAGGGACCGGATAGCGGCGAGTGCGGCCCCGTTGCCGGAGGCTGCGAACGAGGCTGTGCGTGAATCCCCGACCGCGGGACGGATCGTGGCCGACACTCTGTCCTTACCCAAACTTCGCATCGCAGTCGATGACGCGTTCCTGACGTCGATGCACAGCGTCACGCTCATCGCGGCGGCAGTCTGCTTTGCGGGGGCAGTCGCCGTTTTCGCGGGAATCCCTTGGTCGCCCAAAGGAGCCGACCAGCCACCTGAGGGGCCTACGGACGACCACGCCGATACTCCGGTTGTGCCCATCCACGATGGGCCGCGGCGGTCATGACGGCGAAGACGGTCGCGGTCACGCTCACCGGTCCGCGCCTGGACGGCTATGAGTTCCCCGGGCCGGCAGCCGCAGCCGCAGCCGTGTGCGCGCTGACCGGCACGCAGGCGCCCGTGACTTTGCGAGCCCGGCCAGGGCGTCGCCCCCTGGGGTCCCAGGCCGGTCAGCGGGTGTGGGTTTCCTGGTCCCACACTCGCCAGGGGGTTGCAGCGGCCGCGTCGACCCGACCCGTTGGGGTCGACTGTGAGCAGTGCAGGCCGTTGCGGACAGTGGACGGGATCCACGCCCGTCTGAACACCGCTGGACTGGCAGGGGTGTCGACCGCCTGCTCGGTTGTCCAGCGCTGGTGCGTCCTGGAAGCTGCCCTGAAAAGCCTGGGAACGGGGTTCGCCCTGTCCCTGGAAAGGATCCGCCTGACCGCTGACGGCCTGCATGTGGACGGTGCAGGCACCGGGTTGCGTCAAACCACCGTCCCGGTGGACGCAGCCGATGGCCGTTACCACGCCAGCGTCGTACACCACGGACACGACGTCCGGTGGATGAACCTCAGCTCACTTAACGGCAACCCGCCGTTCCACATTGTCCGTGCCCATCCGGGTTCGGCGTCATCCAGCAAGGAGGAACACGTGTCAACTGTGATCGACAAAGAAGAACTGCGAACCATCATCGCGGACACCATCGATCAAGACGTAGAGGAAGTCACCGACACCGCAAGTTTTGTGGGGGACCTAGAGGTCGATTCTCTGATGGCTCTTGAGCTGGTCATCGTTCTGGAGCGCAAGTATGGGGTCAAGTTCAAGGAGGAGATGCTCCCGCAGGTCACTTCCCTGCAGGCTGCCCATGAACTCCTCAGCAACGAGATGGCCAAGACCGCCTAACCGACGGCGACGGCAACGACCGAAGGAGCAGTACCCTTGACCCCCCAGACCCTTGATGCGCCCCTGGCCCTCAGCGGCGCGATCCTGGCCCGTGTCTCTGACCCGGGTGACGGTTCCTACCTGGCTGACCTGCCCACCGGAACCCACGCGTTGTCGGGCCACTACCCGGGTTACCCGATCGTGCCAGGTGTCTTCCTGACCGAAGTGGTCGCGAGTGCGGAGGCCGACCATGTGGGCTTGCCCCTGCCACTGAACGAGTGGGCTGGGGTGAGGTCGGTGCGCTTCCGGGCACCCGTTTTCCCCGGTCAGCGCGTGCGTCTGCGCCGGGCAGAACGCCGCTCCGGTCCCCGGTGGACCATTCATCACCTCGATGGGACCGCAGTGGCTACCGTCGACTTGGTCATCGACGCAGATCGTGAAGCCGTGACCATTGCGGCGGCTCAGGCAGAGGAGGGCACCGAACGAGACGCGGTGCCAGACTCGTTGCTTCCCGCCCCGGCGCAGATAATCCCGCACCGGCCACCGATGCTCCTCGTCGACCGCGTCGCTTCCTTGACGCCAGGTGCAAGTGCGCACGTGCTGTACACCGCAACAGCAGGACTGGCCGGGGCCGACCCGGACGCAGGGGCTCCCATGCCCTGGCCGTTGGTGGTCGAGTCCTGGGGCCAGGCCGCGGCCCTGTTGGCCACCTGGGCGGAGCCCTCGCCTGATGTGCACACGGGAAACGTTCTTCTATTCGGTGGCGCACGCAACGTCCGCTTCGGTGCCCAACCCCTCCCAGGCGTCCTGATCGACCATCGGGTCGAGCTGGTCGCGGACGCGGGCGGCGCTGCCGTGCTTGCTGGCACGGCCTGGGCCGGGGACACCAAGATCCTCGATGTTGGGCAGGTCACCATCGGCCGTCGGCCACCCGGGTCCCTCCCAGACCCGCAGTCTCAGACCAGCACCGTACCTGCGGAGTCTTCCCATGAGTGACCGGGTGGCGATCGTGACAGGCGGATCGCGCGGAATCGGTGCCGCGACAGCGGTACGGCTGGCAGGCGACGGGTTCGACGTTGCCTTCACGTACTCCTCCCGCGCAGACGCTGCAGCCGCCGTAGAGGAGCAGATCCGCTCAACCGGGCAACGGTGCCTGACCCGGGCCGTGCAGGCTTCCTCTGTCGATGCGACCCGCCAGTTCGTCGATGACGTCGAAGACGAGTTCGGGCCGGTGGACGTCCTTGTGGCCTGCGCAGGGGTTACCCGAGACCGCCCCGTCGTGCTGATGTCCGAGGATGACTGGGCGACCGTGATCGACATCAACCTCACGGGAACGTTCGCCGTGTGCAAACCCGTCGCGTTCTCCATGATGAAACGCAGCACCGGGTCGATCATCCTGATGAGTTCGGTCGGAGGCGTGTACGGCAACGCTACCCAGGCCAACTACGCAGCTTCTAAGGCTGGGATCATCGGGCTCTCCAAGTCCCTGTCCAAAGAGCTTGCCCCGCGCGGCGTCCGCGTGAACGCCGTGGCACCAGGGTTCATCGACACCGACATGACGGCAGTCCTGCCGGAAAAATTCCGTTCCGCTGCGAGAGAACGGATCCCCGCCGGACGATTCGGCACGGTCGACGAAGTAGCTGACTCGGTGTCCTTCCTGGCCTCCCCACGAGCGTCATACGTCACGGGCCAAGTGCTCGGCGTCGACGGTGGGCTGGTCCTATGAGCAACCTTCGGTGGTACCTGAGTCTGCGATCCCCGTACAGCTGGCTCGCGATACGGACTGCGCAGGCAAAACTGCCGAGGTTGTGGAACGACAGCGAACTCCGAGTCTTCTTCGAACCTGGGAACGTGTCGACCCAACGCGACCCCACACGAGCAACCATTCCGTACACGCCCATGTCCAAAGTCAAGCACCTGTACATCCTCAGGGATGTCAAACGCATCGGAAACAGGCTCGGCCTCACCCCTACCTGGCCTGTCGAGCATGACCCGCAATGGGAGATTCCCAGCTTGCCCCTGATCGCCGCGCTGCGGGACGACCCGAACCGGGGCCGCCAGTTCGCTGTCGAGCTGACCGCCGCTCGATGGGAACACGGGCTGGACATCCTTGACCGCAACGTCGTTGCTTCCTGCGCCGCCCGGTCAGGGCTGGAAGCAAACGTGGCCGACGCCGTCGACAACCCAAAGGTCCAGGAACTCTCGTTAGAGGTGCTGGACCAAGTGAACCGAGATGGGGTCTTCGGTGTTCCCATGGTCATCGTGGGCCGCGAACCGTTCTGGGGCCTGGATCGGCTGGTACATGCAGCACAGGCCTACGGACAGGACGGCGACGAGCAGTCGCCGGACGGGCTGGGGAGCCTTTCGTCTATTGACTCGGACCACGCAGGGGGTTGTGGCTGATGCTGACGCTACCCATGACCCGACGGGTCGGGAACTACCTGGCACGACGCATCTACTCGCCACCGCGACGCCCCCACCACCGCAGCCCGGCGGACCTGGGTATGGAGTTCACGGACGACGTGCTGATCACCGAAGACGGTGTGGCACTGCACCTTTGGGTGATTCCCCCACCGACAGTCATACTGGAGGGGATCGGGATCGTCGGGCACGGTGTGGGCCTGACCAAGTCAGCCACCCTGCGGCAGGCAAAACTTCTGCACGAGGCTGGTTACGGGGTCGTCATGTACGACCATCGCAACCACGGCCGGTCCGCGTCCGACCCGGTCCAGAAAGGGATGGCAGAGCGGTTCACGCGTGACATCGTCGCCGCCGCACAGTTCGCCCAGGACTGGTTCCACCCACAACTGGCAGTCCTGGCGTACGGGTTCTCGTTCAGCACGTTCCCGAGCGTGTACGCGCTGCGAGACAGTTCTGCCATCGGCGCAGTGATATGTGACAGCGGCCCGTGCGTCGACATCGACGGGCTGTTCGACCGGTTCGCCGGTGCCGGTGCCCTGCCTGTCGCCGACGCGGTTCTCGCCAACGTGTGGGGCCGTCAGATGATGAAAGCCTGCGTCTCGACCGCGACCTACCTGCTAGACCCTGTTTGGCCCCCCCCTGCTGAGCGTGGTGGCCTGAACAACACACCAATGCTCCTGATCACGGGTGCGGACGACACGATCGCACCGCCGTCAGAGGGGATCGCGTTCGCGGCCCTGTACGACCAGGCGGCCTGCGTCGTCCTCCCCGGAGGACACCTCGACACGATCAAGGAGTCGCCGAAGGAGTACGAGGAAGCAGTCCTCACGTTTCTCCTGTCTCTGAGGAACGAAGCATGACACCGGCCCACACGTCCACGATTGATGTGTTTGACGACGCCGTTCTCCTCGACCCGTACCCCTACCTGCGCGAGCTACGAGACACCGGAGCCGCAGTCAAACTAGAACACCACGACGTGTGGTTCGTCGGCCGGTACCTGGACGTCAAGAACTGTCTGGCCGACCCCGAGACGTTCTCAGCCCACCGTGGTGTGGGCCTTGCCTACCAGTTCAACCGCCTCGCGGAAGGCACGGGCATCCTGTCCACCGAAGGGCCACAGCACCAGCTACTTCGCAGAATCCTCATGCGGGACCTGAACACGCGCAGACTGCGGTCGGTCCAGACCCAGGTACACGCGCAGGCGCACAACCTGGTCGGCGGACTGGTTAAGGATGGCCACTTTGACGCGGTCACGGACCTGGCGCGGGTGTTCCCTCTCAGTGTGGTCTGCGCGTTCCTCGGCCTACCGACCCAAGACCGGGAACTGATCCTCACGCTGGCCGATGCCGGGATCAACAGCTTCGGACCTCTCAACGAGCGAACCCTGCGAGGATTTCCGGAATATCACCGACTGCTGCGGTACCTCTCGTCAGTGGCCGTCCCCCCGAACCTGCTCCCCGGAGGGGCAGGCAAGACGATCTACCAGGCTGTTGATGGCGGCGAGATCACCGAGACCCAAGCGGCTGCCCTCATCTCTGCCTACCTGGTCGCTGGGATCGACACCACCATCAACTCGGTCAGCAACGCATTGCACCAGCTGAGCCAGCACTCTGACCAGTGGACCCAGCTCCGAGCCGAACCTGACAAGCTCATCCCGCAGGTGCTGCTAGAGGTCATTCGCTATGACCCACCCGTGCAGATGATGACCCGCACCGTCACCCGGGACGTCCTCATCGACGAGGTTCCGGTGCGGGCTGGCGAAAGGGTGCTTCTGTCGTATGCGTCCGCGTGCCGCGACGAACGCCAGTACCCCGAACCCGACCGGTTCGACATCCACCAAAACCCACGGGACCACCTCGGGTTTGGGCATGGCGAGCACAACTGCGTCGGCTCAGGTCTAGCTCGCCTAGAGACAACCGCGGTCCTGCGAGCCATGGTGGCTCACGTGGAGTCCTACACATGCGGCGAACCAGAGCGTCATCTCAACAACGTCGTGCGGGGCCTCGCCTCACTGCCCGTCACGATCACCGCCACTGCTTCGCTGTCGGGGATGTTGGACGACTTTGAGAACGAGCGGGGACAGGCTGTACCAGCCGCGCTCGGCTGCGAGGAAACCAGCCTCGAACCGCGAATTCGCTCTGAGTTCATCCATAAGCTGGCGGACGTAGCGCCGGTAGGTCCGCAGAGACACCCCGAGGCGGCGGGCCGCGACTTCGTCCTTTGCCCCAGAGACGAGGAGTTCGAGGATGTCAGTACGGTGCTCGACCGAGAGCTTGGCCGGGTCGGCCGCCAGCGTGAGTCCTTGCGGGGGAGCGGCGCTACGAGCCCAGTAGGCCAGCGACAGTTGGGCAATAGCGGTCACGATCGGTGTCCCTTTGACGATCAGTCCCAGTTCCTCGGGACGGACAGGCCGTACCAGGGCAAGTTGCCTGTCGACGACCATGATGGTAATTGACGGTGCGTGCATGGCGATGCGAACGAGGACACCACCGCGCCGGAAGTGCTCGAGCGTGTAGGGGGTCCGCGGGTGAGTGAGGTCGTGCGGGCTGAGCAGGATCGTGACGTGCGCACCACGTGCCGCGGCCGCGCACAGCGTCGCGGCGATGGCACTGCCGCTCGGTGTGTCCGACAACGGAACGGTCGCGACCATCTCGATCGACTGCTTCGCGTTACGGATCTCGAACACAGCACGCTGGTCGATCTCGGCGGCGCTCGCCGGCACCACCGGGGCTGCAGCAACCAGGTTCAGGGTGCGTTCAAGCCCTTGCGCCAAGTCGCGTGCCTGGGCAAGGAGCCTGTGAACGTCGTCCTCGTTGTTGAACGGCTGCACACGTTTTTCGGTTCGTTCGGTTCTCATCTGGCCCCCCTTGGTCTCGAAGCACCCCTTCGCACCCCCTTCAAGAGGAGCCTTCAGCATGAACACCGAGGTTTGTGGTACGGACATGCGAAATCGACATGAACAGTGGCCCGACGGGCTGCCCTGGGTATGGGGAGCAACGCCCGAAGAGGTGGCTCGACCGCACGAGTGTGACGCACACATGGCTGACCGCGACGATCGCCTCGTCCGTGCCATCTCGGTAAACGCCTCACCTGACGTCGTGTTCGCCTGGTTAGGGAACCTGCGCCTGGCCCCGTACTCCTACGACTGGATAGACAACTTTGGCCGCCGCTCTCCGCGCCAGCTCAGGGCCGACTTGGGGCCGTTTGAACCCGGTCAGCGTGTGATGTACATCTTCACGGTCGACTCGGTCGGCCCTGACAAGGCGGTCACCATCCGCATGCGGCGAGGGCCGGGGTGGCGCCTGTTCGGGGACGTGTGGGTGACCTACGCGGTCACTCCGGGAGCGGACGAACAGTCGCGTTTGGTGGCCGTTCTCCGGTTCCGCTCCACCGGAAGCAAGGCAGACGCCGCGCGCCGCTGGCTTCTGGCGTGGGGAGATCTGTTGATGATGCGCAAGCAGCTGGTGTCGTTGCGGGACCTGGCGCACGAGCCAGTCCGGTGACGGCGTGAGTACGGGGGTGCGCGAGCGATGGTGAGGCACCTGTTGGTCCCCGGCATGAGCTGGGGGGTCTGGTCTGAGCCGCACTAGGTGCAGGAGCTCTCCGTCGATGGGGTTGAGGAGTCCGGCGTGGGCCAGGGCGTCGTTGAGGAGCTTGCCGACGGTGCCGCAGGCGACCGCCCGGTTCTCGGCGCCGATCCGGCGTTGGAACAGCAGGGGCGCCGGCGGTTGTCGATCACAGCCCCATTGCCATACGACTTCATGATTGCTCGTCGGCGTGGCGGCAGCCGGCCACGGGCACGTGGCCTGACTGGATCGATGAGTGGGAGATCCCGTTCGCCGAGACCATCGACCGGACGAAGAAGTACGTCGTGTCGAGCACGCTGAGCGGGGTCGATTGGAATGCCGAGCTGGTGCGAGGCGATTTGGGGCAAGCGGTTCAGCGGCTCAAGCAGGAGCCAGGCGAGGGCCTGTTCGTGGGTGGCGTGACGCTCCCCCTGGCGTTGGCAGATCTGGGACTGATCGACGAGTACGTGTTCCTTGTGCAGCCGGTCCTTGCCGGACACGGGCCGACGTTGCTCGCCGGTCTGCGCGAGCGCATCCAGCTCGAGCTCCTGGATCGCCATGAGTTCCGATCGGGGGCGGTCGCCCTGCGATACCGGCCCACGCGAGCAACGGCTTGACGTGATTTGTCCTGGCACGTTGGCCGCTGCCTCGCGAAGGAACGACGGTTCTCGCGCCTGATGCGAGGGTTCGGACCGTTCCCAAACGTGCGGACAGAACGGCGCAACCTGAATCCCCGAGGTGCCGGTAGATGACGGTTCGGGCAGGGTGTCGAGCTACTCAGCCTCCGCACGCTGCGTGACGAGATCGCCATGTCCGGGCAGTTTCAATTGGCCGCCGGCGGGCAGATGCAGCTGGCCGCCCACACTCAATCCACAGATCTTGACAATTCCTCTCTTGCGTCATGACTGGAACTCTAAAGCGACGGAAACCACCCGTCCGCTCATCGGCAAGAGCGGTCGATCTGGGGCCGCAAGCAGGTGCGTCTAAGTGGGCGGTAGGGGGCACCCCCACAGTGGGCGGTGTGGGCATGTTCGTCTCGACATGCAAGCATCCGCTCATGGGAACATGAGGGGGCTCCCCGCCGTGTCGCGGGAGATACGACGCTCGGGATGAACGACCCTTCCCTGTGTCAGATGTCGCGTCTTGGCGGGTGGGATCACACGCGGTGTCTGAGGTTGAGGCTGATGAGGGCGGTCAGGAAGTCCGGGGGCCGAATGTTGACCAGGTTGGTCCATGCCCAGGCTGCGCACCGAATGGGCCTACGAGTGCCGGCGCTCGCGGGCCCATGTGCGCTAATTGCTGCAGCTGCCGCGTCGCTTCGAGTCGGCCGCTCAGACGTCTCGACTGCTGGGTGTGGTTGCGGCGGCCCGGATGTGTGCCTCGAGTTCCTCAGATCTAGCCGGCCCGGTTGCCGCTGGCGTCGTACGCCCTCCACGACATCCTGGTCTCGGTGTTCTGCCCGTTTCCTGGGGTTCAGCGACCCCCCGCAGAATGTCACCCCCTTCTCGAGGCGGGTGCCCACGGGGGGCCGGACCGTCGAAGGATGCGTGGTAGATCTGCTCAACCGCGAACGTCAGCTTCGATGTCCGGTTGGCAATCTCAAACTATTCGCGGTCTCGGACGGTTACCGTGTCGTCCCCGCTGGCCGCGCAGGTGAAGGGGCCCTCGATGTTCTCGCACTCGATTTTCGCAGTGCCGTAGGTCCACCAGCCACGGTCGCCCTCGACGCCGGTCAGCGAGGTCATTTTGCCCACCTCCTTGCCGGCCCCGTCACGGATGCCGTAGTAGACCCGGACGGTAAGAAATCGGTGGGGCTTGGTGACTAGTGGCGCGTATTGTAACTCATTTGACAGTTAGGCGGCTGGGATGATTGGGGCATGGCAAATCGTCCAGCGGTGGCTTTGGGGTTGCGTGAGGGTGACCGGGAGGAGCTGGTGAGGTTGACGCGGTCCTCGGCGGTGCGTGCGGGTCTGGCGCAGCGGGCCCGGATTGTGTTGCTGGCCGCGGATGGTGAGGCGAACACGGTGATCGCGGCCAAGGTCGGGGCGTCTCGCCCGACGGTGATCGCGTGGCGCAATCGCTACGCATCGCGAGGGATTGCGGGCTTGCAGGACGAGGCTCGATCGGGCCGTCCCAGGACGCTGGACCACCGCAAGATCGTCGCGGAGACGTTGAAGCCGCCACCGAAGAAGTACGGGGTGACGCACTGGTCCTCGCGGCTGCTGGGCCGGCACCTGAGGATCAGCAACGGAACGATCGCCAAGGCCTGGCGCGCCTACGGCGTCGCGCCGTGGCGGGTCGAGACGTTCAAGTTCTCCACCGACCCGGAGCTGGTCGCCAAGGTCACCGACGTCGTCGGGTTGTACCTGGCGCCACCGGAGAACGCGATCGTGCTGTGCATCGATGAGTTGGGTCGGGCTGAGGCGCGTTGACGTTTTTACAGACGTTACGTTTCCTCAGCCCGCCCTCCGAACCGGACGTGCGTGTCTCCACGCATCCGGCTCTCCACGAGCCCATGCCTCGGGGTTATGCGACCGATCCTTCTGCTTTTCTTGCCCACGGTGTGGCGATGTTGTCGGCCCGGTACCGGTAACGGCTGACCGTCATCGTCTGGGGTTGGAACAACACGACCCCGTCCTCGGTGGGACGCCAGCCGGGTAGGTAGCGTCGGAGCAGGACGGCCCACTTCGCCTTGTTGTGTCGTTTGCGGATCCACCGGACCACCCGATGCCAGGTGTACTGGTCGAGGTAGCCGAAGGTCGCCTTGGACACGCCGTGCTCGAAGTAGGTACACCAGCCACGCAGCACCGGGTTGATCTGGCGCAGCAAGGCTGCAAGCGTCGGATGTGATGACCTGAGGGTCAGCGCGCGGATCCGCCCGACGATCGAGGCAAGCGCCTTCTTCGAGGGGTAGGTGTAAACCACGCGTTTGGTTGTGCCTCGCTTCGTTCTCCGCTGGATGCGGAACCCGAGGAAGTCGAAGCCCTCGTCGATGTGGCAGACTTTCGTTTTCGCCTCCGACAGGCGCAGGCCCACCGGGGCGAGCACCGTCACAACTTCCTCCCGCAGGGCCTCGGCGTGCGCCTGGGTCCCGGCCACCAACACCACGAAGTCGTCGGCGTACCGGACGATCCGATAGTTGGGCAGCCCGGCCCGGCGCCGCTTGGTCCGTTGGTAGGTGCTGCCGCTGTTCGCCTGCCAGGCCTCGGCGAAGTACTCGTCGAGGACCGACAGGGCGACGTTGGCGAGCAACGGCGAAAGAATGCCACCTTGGGGGGTGCCGGTGGCGGTGTTCCGCAGGATGCCGTCCTCACCGAGGATGCCCGCATGCAGAAACGCCTTGATCACCGACAGGACGCGCTTGTCCCCGACTCGTCGCCGCACCCGGTCTATCAGGGCGGTGTGGTCGATGTTGTCGAAGCACGCCTCGATGTCACCTTCGAGCACCCACTCATAGGTGCGGGAGCTGAACTGGTGAATCTCGGCGATCGCATCATGTGCCCGCCGTCTTGGACGGAAGCCATAAGAGCATGGCTTAAAGTCCGCCTCGAAGATCGGCTCGAGCACCAACTTCAGGGCCGCTTGCACGGTGCGGTCCCGCGCCGTGGGGATACCCAATCTCCGGCGTTTACTGCTGCCGGGCTTGGGGATCATCCGTTCCCGCACGGGCAGTGGGGCGAACTGTCGGGCCTTGAGATCTTCTCGCAGCCGCGGCAGGAACCCCTCTTCGGCGGAGAACACAGCGTCGGGCCGCAGCCCATCCACCCCCGCCGACCGCTTCCCTCGGTTGCCCCTGACCCGCGCCCACGCCACCACGAGGACGGCCGGGTCGCACACGAGGTTGAACAGGTCATCGAACCGGCGATCAGGATCATCGATCGCCCATTGGTGCAGCTTGGTCTGGATCCGCAGTACCTGCGACTCGGCCCAGTCTCGCTCCGGCCACAGCACGTCGGTATTCACCAACGATCTCCCACCCTTCCAATCCCGTCGCTACGAACTCGCTGCCGCCCTTCGCCATGTGACCGGCTTTCCCGGCCTCGGACTACTACGACGGCTCCGCCACGTCCCGGCCTGCTGAGCCGACGACGAACCGACCCGCTGCCGACCTGGAAGGTCGAAAAGCGGGGCCAGCCCGGGACGCTTCCCACGTTCACCACACACCGGTCGACGGGGTCGGTGCCCAACTTTGCCCCTGCGGCATCGCCACGAGTACGCCGCAGACATTCCTCGTGGCCTCCCTGCCGGCGACTTCACCCGGCACAGAAGTCGCCCACCCGATCACCATCGGCTGGGCGTGCACCGCACTCCGGCCCACATCCGCCAGGTTGGAGCCGGTGTACCTCTTGAGAGGCTTTACACGTTGGTTCCTCACGTACACCTTTCCGTCTCGCTAGGCAGGCCCAGGTCGTCTGGCAGTGCCGACCCGTCCCGTCGTTGTCAGGGCTGCTCCCACCCTCCCCGGCGTCTCCCGGGGCAGGCTGCCCTCAGCTTCCCCAGCCTGCTGCGACAGACCAGGGATGGAGTCCTCTCACCTCCATCCGGTAACGCAGCGCCTCGTGGCGCACGAAGTCCCAGATCCAAGCGCTGGACCGGACCGCGCCGATGCTGCCGATGCAGCCCGGGCTGCCCGAACGACGCTCGCACGACTACAAGCGACACGGCACGACCACGTTGTTCGCCGCACTGGAGATCGCGACCGGGACAGTGACCGGCGCGGTCAAGCCCCGCCACAGGCACCAGGAGTTCCTGGCGTTCCTGAAGCAGGTCGCTCGCGCCTACCCCGACACTGGAGACGGGGTCGAGTTGCACCTGGTGATGGACAACTACGCCGCTCACAAGCGGGTCGAGGTCCGCGACTGGCTCGCGGCGAACCCGCGGATCCACGCCCACTTCACCCCGACCTCCGGGTCGTGGCTCAACCTCGTCGAGGTCTGGTTCGGGATCATCGAACGACAGGCGATCCACCGCGGAACCTTCACCTCCGTGCAGGACCTCAACGCCAAGATCCGCGCCTTCGTCAACGGCTGGAACGACCGCTGCCACCCCTTCGTATGGACCAAGACCGCCGACGAAATCCTCAAGAAGGCCAACCGTCAGACCACTTCAAACACGAGCCACTAGCTCCCAGTGCGCCATTTGTCCAGGCTTCACCACTTGCCCGATGACCGGCGCTCGATGCTCCTCCCAGACGGGGTCGTAGGAGTTCAGCACCTGCACCTCCGCCACAACGAGGGTCGCGTGCTTGGTCAGGTTGTGCGCCTTGATCGCCGAGCTATAGCGACCCGCCGAAGCGGTCGATGCGGGGCCGACGACCAACGCAACGAGCGCGGCGACGAGCAGACCCACCATCGCGATCCGGCGGGACCCACGCACGAGCGACGTCCGGTTGCGGCCTTTCGTAATCATCAGTTCCTCCAGGAAAGGTTCCGGTCACTGGACGGACCGCTTGACCGACGCTACATGGACCACCCGGCGCCAGCCATGGACCCAGGTCCCCTCCTCAGAGTGTCCGGCGGGAGGCGTCCGGGATCCGCCAAATCAATTCTCGGCGCCCCCAGGTGCCCGGGTGCCCGGGTGCCCGGGCCCCTAGTCCGACGTCAGACGGGACGGGAGGAGAGCGACCCTGAGCCGAAGAAGGCGTTGGCCTTGGGCGAGAAGAGGATCGCCAGGATGATGACGCTAATGACGCCGCTGCCGATCGACGCGCCCTCGTTGCTGGAGCCACCAGAGTTGACGATCGCCAGGATGGCGAAGATGACCTCCACAGCGGCGACCACCGCTGCAGTGATCCGGGCCCAGTTCCGCCCGTCGAGGAGGCCCTTCGCGACGGCCAGGTAGACCAGACCGAGGACGATCGGCAAGGCCGCGGCGGCGGTCCCCGAGGCGGTGATCGCGAGGATCCCGGTGAGGATGCTCGCAAGTCCCGCCAGGATGACGAGAACGACGATGACGGTGACGAGAACTGGACGGCGGGCGGTGGTGGTCATGAGCGGGAACCTTTCCCAGATGGGTCACGCGGCCGGACTTGGAGACCACCACGGTAGGGAGCGGGCAGGAGGACCACCATGGACCCAGGTCCCCTGTCGCGCGGGACGTGCCTGTCAGCGCCAGCCCTAGGCTGACGGGCATGGCTGCCAAGGATGCACACCTGCTCGAGGTGCCGGGTCCGGACGGTGTGCGGGAGGTGCGGATCTCCAGCCCGGGACGTGAGCTCTGGCCGGGGACGGGCACGCGAAAAGTCCGCGCAACTCACCGCCCATCGGTACGACGGGCTACCAGTTTTCCAATTCCAGAGGAGACCTTGGGATTCGCATCCTGGCGGCGCGGTGATGCGACCACCCTGGGAGGGTCCGCAACGGGCTCCTGCAGCCGGGCCCGCCAGTAGGAGGCAGACAGGTGCCCCTCCAACTGTGTTGGCATCTGGGAACGAGACCCTGCCTTGGGCGCCGCGCGCGAGCCAGTTGCCGTCAACTGACCCCAGGTGAGCCGTCCCACCCCGCACGTCCGTGGACATGTGTCTAACTGGGCGGAGCGACGCACTTACTCATCGCCCCGGGGGTTCCCTTGCCTGAGCGCCAGGGCGCGACGGGTGTCGCCTGTCGACCCTTCGTTGGACACGGTCCTCATCCTCGCTCGACCTGGAGTTCGGCCCCCGCAATCCCCGTCACGCACCCCTTTTCACCAAAGGCTTCATCATGGCTTCGACATCCTCAGGGTCGACCCGGAGCAGTCGCGGACCGACACGGTAGACGTTGAGGCGCCCCTGGGCGATCCAGCGTCGTAGCGTCCGGACGCTGACGTGGGTGCGTTCCGCTGCCTCGGCGAGGGTCTCGTAGTTCTTCCGGTTCATCGTTGGCTCCTTGGTGTCGTCGTATGGCTCCTTCCTCTCGGTAAGCACAGAAAACCCCTTGGGCTCGACATCCCGGACGCAACAATTTTCCTGGGCCCGCCCGCGGACGAAGGCTGCTTCGCTGGCTCTGATGCCGACCCGGGGGTCGAGATGGGAACGGTGGGGGTGTCGGTCCGCGGCGGTGCGGAACACGTGATCGGGTGGCTGTGAGGCTCAACCCCTTCAATCAGCCATAGGGTGCCTGGTGATGCCTGGCGACCCCCGGTTGGATGCTGCGGCGCTACGCACCGCTCGCGTTCGAGCTGGCCTGACTCAACACGAGCTCGCGCGCCTGGTCGGCGTTGCCGGTGGTGAGCGCGTTTCGCGGTGGGAGCTTGGAACGTCTAGCCCTAGACCCGAGATCCTGGTGCGGATAGCGGCAACTCTTGACGTCAGCCTGGCGGATCTATTCGTCCCCGGCGCTGAGCCAGCTGACCTGCGTGGTCTACGAGTCGCCACTGGACTGAGTATGGAAGAACTGGCGACGCGTGTTCACGTTTCGAAGGCCACCTTGAGCCGGTGGGAATCGGGCCACCTTGTCAACGTACCCTCCCGGGCAGCGCTCCAGCTGCTCGCTGACTCTCTGGCTGCCACAGTCGAAGACGTTGAGCGAGCGTTCGACCGCAGCCGAGATCGCCGCTCAGCCTGATGGCCTTGATGTTCGGGCTTCTGGGTTAAGCGGGCCGCATCGTGAAGAGTCCCGCTGTGGTGTATTGGTCGAGCAGGACGATGTGAGCCACAATCTGGACACCCATCCAGTCCCCGTCAGTCGTAGCCAGTCGCAGGGTTGCTTGGGCATGGCCGCGGCTGAGGCCAGCCGACAGTTCGCGCCCGATAGCTTCATCGTCTGGATGGACCCAGGGCTCTGGTGCCGTTGCTTCGGGGCGATGTCGCCAAGCCAGCTCCGGCATCGGATCATCGATCCACCGGAGGATTCGCAGGTTTTTGAGGTTGACGAGAGCTCGGTACGTCCCCGGCTCGGCCATGCTTTCGAGGAGTCGCTGCTCCAGCACGGGTGGTGGCGGGGCGGCTGGTGTTTCATTGGCTGGCCCTACATCCTGGGTGATTCCACGCAGCACGACGTGGGATGCCTTTTCGTGCACCTCCCGGACGGCGCGGCAAGACAGGTGTCCAGCGCGAAGCTGCCCGTCGTCACGTCGGACAGCCCATACGGCTTGGTGTTCGTCGCCAGGCTGAGATCGCACGAGAATGGCTAATGCGGCGCTGGCGTCTGAGTTGGGAATGAGTCGCTCGAAAGCTTCAGCGGTGGCACGTTCGGTTTGCCGATTCTCCGGGAGTACCCCGTACAGATCCAGAAGGTCGCTGGAGCCGCCGATGGTGTCCGTGGTCAGGTTGAAGTGCCAGGCGCCCGCGAGGTCACGTCGCGGCGGTTCCTCCTCGGGGGCGCCGACCCAGACGAACACGCCGTGGATGTGCCCGGTGAAGGCCTTGAGCGGGTCCGCGATGACGCGATGTGCGCGATCGTCTGTGGTGAAGTCGGCGTGCGACCCGGTCCTGGTCGTGGTGGCGACGGCCGCCTCGACGAGGCGGAGGTTGTGGCCTCTGCCGAGCACCGTCGCCAGGGGAATCATTTTCTTCGGGGTGGATCCCACCGCGATGAGACTTGGGGACTTCTGGCCACCGAACGTTTCAACGAGGAGCCACTTGCTGGACATCTCTATCGCCTCGGTCCGGGTGTTGACGCATCCCCATTCTGCGGCTCAGGCGTTGGTAGCCCCCACCTGCGACACGCACCAGCGCGTCGACAAGTCGTGCGTCGGCACCGACCACGATGCGGCGCCGACCGCGTGCCACACCCTTCACGATCTGCGCGGCAGCGTCCTCGGCCGAGGTTCGTGCCAGTGAGTCCTCAAACGTGTGCTGAATCTCGTTTCGGTTGGCGGTGCTTGCGTAGGTTCCGCGGCGCATGATGCCGGTCCGAACGGCCCCTGGGTAGACCGCGGACACGGTGACGTTCACGTGATCGACTTCTTGTTGCATGGCCTCCGTGAACCCTCGCACGCCAAACTTCGCCGCCGAGTAAGTGGCATACCCGGGCACCCCAATGAGACCAAAGGCGCTCGAGACGTTGACGAGCTGTCCGTGCCCCGACTCGACAAGCTGCGGCATAAAGGCTTGAGAGCAGGCGATGGTGCCCAGCAGGTCAACCCGGATCACATGTTCGAGGTCGGCCATCTGGCTGTCGACGAGCAGACCGGCATGGATGACTCCGGCGAAGTTGTACAAAGCGTGAGCTGGGCCGGCGTGGCTCCGGACGGCGTCGGCGAGCCGGCTGACGTCGTCGGCGGAGGTGACATCCACGTGCCATGAGCTGACGGCGTCTGAAGCGTTGCGACAGTCCCTCAGCGTGGCCGCTAAACGGCCGCGGTCTTGATCGACGAGGGCGACAGGGCCACCTTGCCGGCTCAGTCGGACCGCGAGCTCGCGGCCCAGGTCACCGCCGGCCCCCGTGATGACAACCGTGTGCGAGGTGCACCGGCTCGAGTTGTTGCCACCAAAGCGGCGGGTCACTTATGCTCCTCGGGTCGCCCGATTCGTCGGGTTGGGTCAGCGCTTGTACCCCTCAGCCTGGTCCCCTGCCAAATGATCGTAAGTCCGCATGTTCGACATGCGGCCGCGCAGGGAGATCGAGTGCGCTCACACCTCGACGTTCGACCGGGCCAAGCCACCGCCTCGTGGCAGGTCGGTCCGTCGTGCACCCAGTTGGTTGGTTGTTCGCCACCACGCGAGTCGGTTCACGAGCCGCGAACCGAACGCTTGGCGTTGCCTATCGCAACGACAGCACTAGTGCTAATGTTGCGACTTCATTTGATGCTCTCACCCATGTCGAGCCCGAGCACCGGTCGGTGCTTACCGAGATGAAGGAGGGATGTCATGCCGAAACTTCGTGATGCGAGCCGGTGTGGCGACTTCGCAGCGTCAGTTGCCCCGACGGGTGAGCCGACATCCGGCTGGAGGAGTCCCTCATGAGAGTGACCCGCCGGACCCCGCTGGCGTCGCCGAAACGACGCGGTGAGGCGAGCAGCATCGCCCGCGCCGAGGCGGTGCCGCGTGCGCCGGCGGTGAAGGTGGCGACGGCTCCGCGCCAGCTGCAGACCCGGTGGCTGATCGGGGTGGCGGCGTTCATTTTGCTGGGTGGGCTGGCGCTGCTGTATGCGGTGCCGCTGTACAGCCGGCACACCAGCGTGGTGGTGATGGCCCGGGACGTGCAGATTGGGTCCACGCTGACGGCCGGGGATGTGACGACGGCAGACGTCTCGGTGGGGGAGCAGGTGGCGGTGGTGCACCCGCAGGACGGGATCCTGGGTAAGACGGCGTTGACGGATCTGCGTCGGGGGTCGTTGTTGAGCCCGGGTCTGGTCGGTGATGCGCCGCTGCTGGCCGACGGGCAGGATCTGGTGCCGATCCGGGTAAAGCTGGGTCAGCGCCCTCAGCAGGGGCTGACCCCGGGTCAGGCGGTGCTGGCCGTGCCGGCGCCACAGGATCCGACCTCACCGGGTGGCACCGCACTGACGAGCGCACAGCCGTTCCGGGCCACCGTCGCCTCGTTCGGGCAGCCGGACCCGGCGACCGGTGATGTGGTGGTGGATGTGCGGGTGCCGGCCGCGGACGCCGTCGGGTTGGCCCGAGCGGCCGGGACCGGGTCGGTGACGCTAGTGGCGCTCTCCGGCGGGGGCAGCCCATGACCGCGGTCGCGGTGGTCGGCGGGAAGGCGGCGCCGGGGGCGACGACGGTGGCGGTGGCGCTGACGTTGTCATGGCCGGGACCGGTGTTGCTGGTGGACGCTGACCCGGCCGGCGGGGATGTGGTGCCGGGGCTGCTGCCGGGCCGGGCGAGCACCGAGTCGGGGTTGTTGTCTTGGTCGGTGGCGACCCGGCATCTGCCGGCGTTGGAGGCGGCCGAAGTGTTGGTCGAGCATGTGCTGGCGTTGCCGGAGGCCGGTGACGCGTGGGTGATGCCGGGCCTGCAGTCCGGTGCCCAGGCTGGGGCGTTGACCGGGGGCGGGTGGGGCCGGTTGGCGACTGCGGTGGAACGGTGCCGGTCGGTGCTGGGCCGGGACGTCGTCCTGGACGTGGGGCGGCTGGGGGAGGCCTCCTGCTGGCCGGTGATCGCCTCGTGTGACGTGGTGCTGCTGGTGGTCCGGCCGACGGCCCGGGCGGTCCAGGGCGGGTACGCGGCCGCACAGTTGCTGCGCCAGCGGCTCGGTGACCTGGACGTGGTGCAGCTGGTGGTTAACGGTTCCGGCCCGTACACGGCGGGCCAGGTGGCGGAGCAGGTCGGCATCGACCACGCCCACACGGTTCCGGGTGACCCGCGGGCCGCGGCCGCGTTGGTTGACGGGTCGGTGGCCACGGTGCGCGCGCTGACCAGCAGCCGCCTGGTCCGGGCCGCCGGCCAGGCGGCCGTGCGGATCACGCAGGCGCAGCAGTCGAGCGTGGGTGTGCCATGAGCGGCCGCACCGAGCTGGGCGACCTGCTGGTCAGGCCGGGGCTGCTGGACCTGTTCTTCTGCGGCCACGACGACGTGTGGCTGCGCTGGCAGGACGGACGGTTCGAGCGAGGCCCGTCCATCGCCGACAGCAACCAGGACCTGGTCACTCTCGTGTCACGCCTCGCCGGCCCGGTGGGCAAGCGCGCCGGTAACCGGCCGCATCCGAAGGAGGAGTTGTGAGCGAGCGAGTGGACTCCCGCACCGGCGGCACCGGTCCCGGCGACCTGCCCCGTGAGGTGCTGCCGTCTGGGCCGCCGCATGGAGCCGCGGCCGGTCCGGGCTGGTTCGGTTCGGAGGTGGGGTTCGGTGACGCGGTCACCGAGATGCAGCAGCGGGTCGCGGCGCGGCTGTCGGTGGATGCCTCCCGGTACTCCGGCTTGGACGGGGTGGGGAAGCGGCTGCGGACTCGGGCGTTGGTGAATGAGGAGCTGGAGTCGTGGGTGACCCACCGGGCCCAGCTGGGGCTGTCCACGCTGAGTCACGGCGATGAGGACGACCTGGTCGCCGCGGTGCAGGCGGCGCTGGGTGGGTTGGGGCCGTTGGAGCCGCTGCTGGCCCGCACCGATATTGAGGACATCTTCTTCAACGGGACCGCGCCGACGGTGCTGCGCCTGGCCGGTGGCGCGAAGGTGGCCGGCCCCCGGCTGGCCAGCACGGACGGGCAGCTGACCCAGCTGCTGCAGGCGATGGCCGGCTCGCCGTTGGATGACTCCGCCGGCCGGGAGTTCTCCGTCTCCAGGCCGTTGCTGCAGCTGCGGATGAAGTCGGTCGGCCTGCTCGGGGCCCGGATGTCCGCGGCGATGGATGTCACCCCGCACCCGGCCGGGACGATCCGGGTGCACCGGCATGTGGAGACCTCGCTGCCGCAGCTGCGGGACATGGCGATGATCGATGAGGCGCTGCTGGCGTTCCTGACCGCGGTCGTGCTGGCCGGCGGGAAGATCATGGTCTCCGGGGCGACCGGGGTCGGGAAGACAGTGCTGTTACGGGCGTTGTGTCGGGCGATCCCATTGGACAAGATGATCGTCACCGTCGAGGACGACCGTGAGCTCGGCGTGCACGTGCTGCCGGAACGGGACGCTGGCGGGCAGGTCGTGCACGAGCCGGACGGCAGTGTCCGGCTGCTGCGGCCGGCGGCGCTGGTCCGCTCCTATGAGGCCCGGCCGGCCAACTCGGAGGGCCGCGGCCAGGTCACCATGGGTGACCTGCTGAAGCAGTCGCTGCGGGACTCCCCGGACGTCGAAATTTTGGGAGAAACGCGGGGGGAGGACGCGATTTACCTGTTGGACGCAGCCTCAAATGGCGTAGCCGGAGTGATGTGCACAATCCATTCAGTTTCGGCCCGGGGGGTGTTCGACCGGCTGGTACAGATGGTCCGAACAGCGAACCCGCCGCTGCCGGGGGACTTCGCGTTGATGGCGGCGACCTCGTTGGACGTCATCGTCCACGTGGCCCGCAACCGGCACCATGACCGGTTCGTCACCGAGGTGGTCCAGGTGCACTCTAATCAGCTTGGCGAGCAGGGGTACCCGGTCACCGAGCAGCTGTTCGCACCCCGGGACGACGGGCGAGCGATCACCACCGGGCACAAACCGACCCCGGAGCTGGCGGAGCGGCTCGTCAACGTCGGGTTCGACCTGGACTGGCTGAACCCCGGCACCTCCACCTGGGACCAGCAGGACGGCCTACAGGGCGAGGGCCGGTGCCGGGCATGATCTTGTTGATCGCGGTCGGCGCCATGCTGGTCCTGGCCGGGCTGGCCCTGCTGGTGGCCCTGCTGGCCGGCGTGCAGATGCCGCAACGCGCCGCGGCGTCGACCCTTCAGTCGGATGCGGGCCGGGGTCTGCGGTGGCGGCGGGAGCAGCTGGTCGCGGTCCCGGTCGGGATCGTGGCCGCGCTGGCGACCGGGTGGATCGCGGCCGGGTTGGGTGCAGCCGCGGTGGTGCTGGTGGCGCCGTCGCTGCTGCGCCCGTCGGCGGCCTCCAAGCGGCATATCGCCCGGCTGGAGGCGTTGGCGTCGTGGACCCGGCGGCTGGCGGACCTGCTGGGCTCCGGCGCAGCTCAGACGATGCAGGACGCGCTAGCGCGGGCGGCGGTGACCAGCCCCCCGCCGATCGCCACCGAGACGGCCGCGTTGGCTTCCAGGATGGGCCCGCAGGGCCTGGAGCCGGCGTTGCGGCAGTTCGCCAAGGAGATCGCCGACCCGGTCGGTGACCACGTGGCGATGGCGTTGATCGTGCGGGCCCGGCACGGCGGCATCGGCCTGGCCGACGTGCTGTCCGCGCTGTCCCTGGATGTCGACGAGCAGGTCCGGATGCGCCGCGGGATCCTGTCCGAGCAGACCAAGTCGATCAGCAACGTCCGCGGCATCCTCGCCGTCACCGTCGGGTTCTGGGTGCTGCTGGCGATCTTCGCCCGTACCTACATGGCCCCCTACGGCAGCCTCGGCGGGCAGCTAGCCCTCGGTGTCATCGTCGCCGGGTTCGGGTTCACCCTGGCCTGGTTCCAGCGACTGTCCCGGCCCGTCGTCGGCGCGAGGTTCCTAGGTGGCTGGTGTGAAGCGGCCGGTTTTGGGGGAGCAGGTTTCCGAGGACTGCCGGCTGAGGGTCCCTGGGGGCGGTCAGGGGGCTGCCTGCGGTGACCGGCTAGTGGCCGGTGGTTCAGTCCGT
>JAABUP010001135.1_pt1 | contig 56170 bp, 58 predicted proteins | sample 5559201 | NCBI WGS metagenome assembly JAABUP01 (sample SAMN10711887, study PRJNA513373) | rock metagenome | isolation source: Antarctica rocks | place: Antarctica | reverse complement strand
CGTCGTGTCTGATCGAGAAATGGACGACCTCAACATCAGCCGTGATGCCTTTCACGGCGAATGGAACTACACCATGCAACCAAACACGCCGCCAGTCCGAGCACTTGTTTCCGGATGAGCCCTAAGCAGGCTGGTACTCACGCCACTTGGCATCACGGATGTCGAGATCGCCCATGGCCCGGCTGATTTGGCAACGACAATTTGGGAAAATCCGGCCGGCTACCATCCAGGATGGGTGTATCATGGCCTGCTAGTCGGGTCAGAGACGAACGCTGCTTTGTTGCTGCACCGGTTGCTCGGAGGCGCCCTGCTACCCGCGGCGCTTTTATGCGAAATGCTGTCGCAATATGCAGTTGGCGGCCCGGTCCCCGGACGGCCGTGGCGAACGGCAGGCTATGGTCTCGGCCTGATGATTGGCATCGGCGAGACGGGCGCGACCTACATCGGCCACACTGGCGGCGGCCCTGGCAGCACAATGGCGGTCTACCAGCGCGGACCCGAACGACACCGCAGCGAACCGCGCCGAACCGCCGCAGTGTTCGCACGCACTGACGACCCCGCGCTCGTAGAGCGGCATGCCATGACTCTCGCCTGATGCTGACGGCGCGACCTTGCTCCTCGTCCGAGCGGCAGCCTACTCCGCCACCGCCGCATCGGCGATGAAAAACCCGGCGGTGACGCTGCCGTTCCACTCCTCTGCCCGCAGGCACCCGGCCAAATGCAACGGCGCCCCCCGGACCAGCAATGCGTCGGCCAACGCCCCCTCCCGCGCCCGGAACAGCAGCGTCTTGAGGCGCGGGCCACCCCCCTCCCCCTGCACGTAGGCGCGGACCGTGGCGCCCTCCTTGCCGATCCGGTCGGCGCGGACCACCTGGGCGCGCGGCAGCACGAACACCGGCTCCTCGTTGCCGTTGCCATAGGGCGACAGCCGGGCGAGCTGCTGCGCCAGGTCAACGGTCGCGCCCGGCACCGCCAGCGTGCCCTCCACCCCCAAATCGGCAACGCGCGGCAGCGCCGACGCATGCGCCAAATGATCGTTCAGGAACGCATGGAACGCCGGCACGTCACGCTCATGCAGCGCAAACCCGGCCGCCATCGCATGGCCGCCGCCCGTCACCAGCAGCCCCGCCTGCCGCGCCGCCATCACCGCGGCGCCCAGGTCCACCCCCGGCACCGACCGCCCGCTGCCCCGCACCAGCCCGTCCACCAGCGCGCCGACGCAGGCCGGGCGGTTGTGCCGCTCCTTGATCCGCCCGGCCACGATGCCGACGACGCCGGGGTGCCAGCCCGCCGCATAGACCAGCATCGCCGCGTCCCCGGCCGCGGACTGCGCCGCCGCCTGCGCCAGCGCCGCCTCCAGCATCCCGGCCTCGACCGCCTGGCGCTGGCGGTTGGTAGTGTCGAGCGTTTCGGCCAGCGCCCGCGCCTCGACGGGGTCGCCGCACAGCAACAGGCGCAGCCCAAGGTCAGCCTGGCTGATGCGCCCGGCCGCGTTGATGCGCGGACCCAGCGCAAAGCCGCAGGTGAACGCAGTCGGCAGGTCGCGGGCAGAGGCCGCCTCCAGCAGCGCCGCGATGCCGGGGCGGGCGCGCCGCGCCATCACGCGCAGGCCCTGAGTGACCAGCGCGCGGTTGAGCCCGCGCAACGGCATCACGTCGCATACGGTCGCGAGCGCCACGAGGTCCAGCAGGTCCCGCAGGTCAGGCTCGGCCCGGTTGGCGAAGAACCCGGCCCGGCGCAGCGTGCGCAGCGTGGCGATAGCCGCCAGGAACGCGATCGCCGCCGCGCACACGCCGCCCAACCCGGACGCATCGTCCAGCCGGTTCGGGTTGACGGTGGCCAGCACCGGCGGCGGCGGCCCGTCGGTGGCGTGGTGGTCGAGCACCACGACGTCGGCGCGGCCCTCGACGGCCGACAGCGCCACGGCCGCCGCGGTGCCGCAGTCCACGCAGACGATCAGGCCGGCGCCCTGCTGCACCAGTTGCAGCAGCGCCGGGCCGTTCGGGCCATAGCCCTCCAGCAGCCGGTCCGGCACATGGGTCAGCACCCGGCAGCCCAGGCCGCGCAGCACCGTGGCGATGATCGCGGCGCTGCATGCGCCGTCCACGTCGTAGTCGCCGAACACCCCGACGGTTTCCGACGTCAGGACGGCGTGGGCCAGCCGGCTGGCCGCGCGGTCCATGTCGGACAACAGCGACGGGTCCGGCAACAAGGCGCGCAGCGTGGGCTCCAGGAAGTGCGCCGCGGTATCAAGGTCGACGCCGCGCGCTGCCAGCAGGCGGCCCACGACTTCCGGCAAGCCCAGCCGCTGGGCGATGCCGAGACCCACCCGGTCCTCGCCGCCGCGCCACAGCCAGCGCCGCCCCGTCAGGCTGGCGGCGACTCCCAGGGCAGCGCCGGGCAGCGTTGCGGTTTGCATTTCGGCGTTCGGCCCGATGCGGCTACAGGACCCCGCGCCTGCTCTCAATTTACCGCCACGACGGCAATCATTGCGGCCAAAACCATGCACAATGGCGAGTAAACATAGGTGTCGCGCATGGCGAACAGACTACCTTTGATGGATTTGAAGAAACCTACGTAGCGGAAGTCTCCAACGCCTCGTGCAAAGAAAACCAAAGCCAACAAGCCAGTTGGCACCCTCACCATAAGCGACGAGGTTGGCGCTGCGAGAAGTCCAGCGGCGGCCCCAACGAGTCCGGACATTGCGATGAGCGCGATCCCGACAACGGCGGTGATGAAGGGACGAGGCGACAACACGGCCCTGCCGTTCGCGGAGGAGGGTATCGCCCCGGCTTTTCCCAATGTGCCGCCCAGCGCCCAATAGAAATGCACGAGGCCGAGACCTGTGAGAACAACGCAAGCAGATATTGCCGAAACTAACATCCGCGCTCCCTTGGAGAGCGGTCGAAGCTCCCACCAGAATCCAACGAGGACAGGTCTAGCATATCCGGAGGCCGGGAACTCCATTCTTCATCCATCGCCGACGCTCAGGCTGGGCGCTGCCCAGCCCCGCCGGCGCCATTGGCTACTCCGGCTGCCAGGTCTTCGTCGCGAAGTTGTGGTGCGCCTCGATATAGCGGACTGTGCCCGACTTGCTGCGCATCACCATCGAATGTGTATACGCGCCGGCGCCGAACCGCCGCACCCCGCGCAGCATCGCGCCGCCCGTCACGCCGGTGGCGGCGAACATCACGTCCCCCTTGGCCATCTCGCCGACCGTGTACTTGTGCCGCGGATCGGTCACGCCCATGCCGCGGGCGCGCTCGACCTGCGCGTCGTCTTCGTACATCAGCCGCCCCTGCATCTGGCCGCCGATGCAGCGCAGCGCCGCCGCCGCCAGCACGCCCTCCGGCGCGCCGCCAGTGCCCATGTAGATGTCGACGCCGCCCTCCGGCAGCGCCGCCGCGATCACCCCGGCCACGTCGCCGTCGCCCAGCAGCATGATGCGCGCCCCGGCCTCCCGGCACTTCGCCAGCAGCTCGGCGTGGCGCTCCCGCTCCAGCATGCAGACCACCAAGTCGCCGATCTCCCGCTTCTTGGCGCGGGCCAGGTTGCGCAGGTTGTCCGCCACCGAGGCATCCAGGTCCACGACCCCATCCGGCAGCCCGGCTCCCACCGCGATCTTGTCCATGTAGATGTCGGGCGCATGCAGGAAGTTGCCCTGCTCGGCCAGCGCCACGACGGCAAGAGCGTTCGGCCCGCCCTTGGCGGTGATGTTGGTGCCCTCCAGCGGGTCGACGGCGATGTCCATGGCCGGCCCGCCGGCGCCGACGCGCTCGCCGATGTACAGCATCGGCGCCTCGTCCATCTCGCCCTCGCCGATCACGACGGTGCCGTCGATCGCCACGCTGTCAAAAGCGCGGCGCATGCCCTCGACCGCGGCGCCGTCGGCCTCGTTCTTCTTGCCACGGCCCATCCAGCGCGAGGCCGCGAGCGCCGCCGCCTCCGTCACCCGCACCAGGTCCAGCGCCAGGTTGCGGTCAAGGCTGATCTCGGGATGGTTGTCGGTCATGGCGGCTCCTTAAGCGGGCTCAATGCGGATGAGGGTCGGCGGCTCCAGCACGGCGTCGAGGGCGTTGATGTGGTCCAGCGCCTCGCGCATCGCCGCCTCGTTGGTCTCGTGCGTCACCAGCACCACGGGGACGGCCTCGCCGGGCGCACGGCCGCGCTGGATCATGCTCTCCAGGCTGACGCCGGCGTCGCGCAGCGCCGCGGTCACGTCCGCGATCACGCCGGGGCGGTCGACGACCATGAGCCGCAGGTAATACGCGCCGACATGCGCCGACATCGGCACGGCAGGCAGGTCGGCGAGCGCCGTGTCGTCCGCGCCCCAAACCGGCGTGGCCCGGCCGCGCGCCAGGTCGACCAAATCGGCGACCACGGCGCTCGCCGTCGGCCCCGCGCCGGCGCCCCGGCCCTCCAGCATCACGCGGCCAACAAAGTCCCCCTCCGCCACCACCGCGTTGAACACGCCGTCCACACGGGCGATTGGCGCAGCCTGCGGCACCATGCAGGGATGCACCCGGCTCTCGATCCCTGCCTCCGTCCGGCGCGCGATGCCCAGCAGCTTGATGCGGTAGCCAAGCTCGGTCGCGAACGCGATGTCGAGCGCGGAGACGGCGCGGATGCCCTCGATGTGGACCGCGGCGAAGTCGACCGGCTGGTTGAACGCCAGCGCCGCCAGGATCGCCAGCTTGTGCGCGGCGTCGATGCCGTCCACGTCGAAGCTCGGGTCGCTCTCGGCGAACCCCAGGCGCTGCGCCTCGGCCAGCACGTCGGCGAACTCGCGCCCGCGTTCGCGCATGACCGTCAGGATGTAGTTGCAGGTGCCGTTCAGGATGCCGGCGATGCGGTCGATGCGGTTGCCGGCCAGCCCCTCCCGCAGCGCCTTGATGACCGGGATGCCGCCGGCGACCGCCGCCTCGAACGCGAGCGTGGCCCCGGCCGCGCCGGCCCGCCGCGCCAGCGCTGCGCCGTGCACGGCCAGCAGCGCCTTGTTGGCGGTGACGACCGGCTTACCCGCGGCGAGCGCGGCCTCGACCAAATCGCGCGCCGGGCCGTCCGCGCCGCCGATTAGTTCGACCACCACGTCCAGGGCCGGGTCGGACGCAAGGGCAACCGGGTCGTCGTACCAGCGCAGCCCGGAGGTCGGCACGCCGCGGTCGCGCGTGCGGTCCCGTGCGGAGACGGCTGTGACCGCAATCGGCCGGCCGGCCCGTGCCGCAACCAGGTCCGCGTTGTCGCGCAACAGGCGCAGCACCCCCGCGCCGACCGTGCCCAGCCCGGCAACGCCCACCGAAAGCGGGCGGCTCATCCCGCCGCGGCCTCCGCGCCAACGCTGTCCACGTGGTTGCTGTCCCCTTGCAGGAAGCCGCGTATGTTCCGTGCCGCCTGGCGCAGGCGCTGGGTGTTCTCGACCAGGGCGATGCGGACGTGGGTGTCGCCGTGCTCGCCGAAGCCGATGCCGGGCGCCACGGCCACCTTGGCGCGGGCCAGCAGAAGCTTGCTGAACTCGACGCTGCCCAGGTGCGCGTAGCGGCCAGGGATCGGCGCCCAAAGGAACATCGACCCCTCGGGACTTGGCATGTCCCAGCCGGCCTGCACCAGGCCGCGGACCAGCACGTCGCGCCGCTCGCGGTAGAGGGCGCGCATCTCGGCCACGCACTCCTGCGGGCCGTTCAGCGCCGCCGTCGCCGCGACCTGAATCGGGGTGAAGGCGCCGTAGTCGAGGTAGGACTTCATGCGCGCCAGTGCCGCGATCAGCCGGGCGTTGCCGGCGGCGAAGCCCATGCGCCAGCCCGGCATGGAGTAGGTCTTCGACAGGCTGGTGAACTCGACCGCGATCTCCTTGGCGCCCGGCACCTGCAGCAAGGAGGGCGGCGGGGTGTCGCCGAAGTAGATTTCCGCGTACGCGAGGTCTGACAGAATGAAGATTTCATGCTTGCGGCACAGCGCGACCACGTCGCGGTAGAAGGCGAGGTCCGCGCAATAGGCTGTCGGGTTGCTTGGAAAGTTGACGATCAACGCGGTGGGCTTCGGCACGCTGTGGCGCACGGCCCGGTCGAGCGCCTCCAACATGCTGTCGTCGGGCGTGGCCGGGATGCTGCGCACGCTGGCGCCGGCGATGATGAAGCCGAACTGGTGGATGGGATATGACGGGTTGGGCACCAGGATCGTGTCGCCGGGGCTGGTGATCGCGGCGGCGAGGTTGGCCAGGCCCTCCTTGGAGCCGAGCGTCGCGACCACTTCGGTCTCGGGATCGAGCGCCACGCCGAACCGGCGGTCGTAGTAGCCGGCCAGCGCACGGCGCAGGCCAGGGATGCCCTTGCTCGCGCTGTAGCGGTGGGTGCGCGGGTCCTGCACGGCCTCGATCAGCTTGGCGACGATGTGTGCGGGGGTGGGGGTGTCGGGGTTGCCCATGCCGAGGTCGATGATGTCCTCGCCGCGGGTGCGGGCTTGGGCTTTCGCCTGGTTCACCTCGGCGAACACGTAGGGCGGCATGCGGCGGATGCGGTGGAATTCTTGCGTCATTCGGGGTGGGTTCATCACTGCTGGGAATTATTGTTGTAGCAGACGCGCCGCGCCGCCGCGACCCACTGCCGCAGCATCGATGCGCAGCGCCGCCGCCGGCACCCCCGCCGCAACCAGCGCCTCCTGGATGGCCTGTGCGCGCCGGAGCGCCAACGGCAAGGCGCGGGCCTGCGATTGAAAGCCTTGGCCTGGCGCATCCCCCCCGGCGGTGACAGCCACCGCTGCCCCGGCGCGGCGCACCGCCAACTCGCGCAGGGCCGCGTCAGCCGTGGCTGGGAGCGCCGCCGATCCGGGACGGAATGCGATTGAGACGCCCGGCGGCTCTCTCGGAACGGCGGGCGCACTGGTGCTCGCTGGCAGCCCGCCGAGCCGTGGCAGCAGTGGCTCGGAGGCGGACAACTCCGGCAACGGACCAGACTGCAACGGACCAGACTGCAACGATCCGGGTTCGACGGGAGACCCGGCCAACTGCGGCGCGCTCGGCGGCGCCGTGACCGTTGGAGCTGCGGGAGCGGCAAGCGGCGCGGCGGTGGGAGGCGCTGCCGGCGCTGTCGCAGCATCCAGCACGGCCACGGAAGCGGCGGGGTCTGGCGGCGGAGCAGCCGGGGGCGGGGCGGCGCCGACGGCCGACTTCGCGGGTGCGACAGCCGCAGCCGGCAAAACCAACGGGTCTTGGGTCGCCTCGCGCTGGGTGCGGTCGCGCTCCGACGCCAACCGGGCCGCAAGGGCGCGGCGCGTGGCGGCGTCGGTCATTACGGGGGGCGCCGGCACTTGGCCCAGGTTTGGATAGGGATCGTCGACCCCAGGTGGCGGTGGCCGCACCTCTGCGATTTTTCCACCCTGTAGGTCGTGCCACCACCCGATAGGCGTGTCGAGCGTGAGCTTGCTATCGCTTGGCTGCGCAATTTTAGTACATGCCGATATCAAAATTGTAACCAGGAGTAGCAAAACTCTAGAACGGCTATGCCGAAAAAGCGTCGCTTGTCCCCCGCCACACAGGCGCGTAGGCTTGGATTTATCGTTGATCGCCATTGGCCGGCCCTGTCCCACGCATATTGGCGACATGTAGCGCGGCATCGCGTCTAACGGAAAGGATAGCCTCCATCATGGCCCAAAGCGGCAAGGCCCCTATCGGCCCGACTGGCCCCTCCATCCCTGCGGCGCCAGGCTTCAAGCTCGCCGACCCGGCCGCGCTGGGGCGGTCGATGGCGGACGTCGCGGAGCGCTCGCAGCGGCTGGTGGCCGATTGGCTGAGCCGGCAGTCGCGCGACGCCCCCGAGTTGGACCCCATGACCGTCGGCCATGCGTTCATGGAGATGACGACGCAACTCATGAAAGACCCGTCCAAGCTGGTGCATGCGCAGATCGGGCTGTGGCAGGACTACATGACGCTGTGGCAGAACACGACGCGCCGGATGTGGGGCCTGCAGTCGCCATCGGTCATCGAGCCAAACCCTGGGGACCCCCGGTTCAAGGACCACGCCTGGAAGGAGAACGAGGTGTTCGACTTCATCAGGCAGTCGTACCTGCTGTGCGCCCGGTATGTGCAGGACGTCGTGGCCCGCGTGGACAGACTCGACCCCAAGACGGCGCAGAAGGTCGATTTCTACTCGCGCCAGTTCATGGATGCGATAAGCCCGTCGAACTTCCTCATGACCAACCCCGAGGTACTGCGCAAGACCGCCGAGACTGGGGGCGAGAACCTGTTGCGCGGCCTGACCAACCTGCTGTCGGACTTGGAACGCGGGCGCGGCAGGCTCACGATCAAGCTGACCGGCGTCGATGCGTTCAAGATCGGCGAGAACATCGCGGTGACGCTGGGCAAGGTCGTGTTCCAGAACGAGCTGATGCAGCTCATCCAGTATTCACCCTCCACGGGCACTGTGCTGAAACGGCCGCTGCTGATCGCGTCGCCCTGGATCAACAAGTTCTACGTCCTCGACCTGCGCCCGAAGAGCAGCTTCGTGCGCTGGCTGGTGGCCCAGGGCCATACCGTGTTCATGATCAGTTGGGTGAACCCCGACGAGCACCTGGCCGACAAAGGGTTCGATGACTACTTGACCGGGGGCATCCTCGCCGCGCTGGACGCGGTTGAGCAGGCGACCGGCGAGCGGGAGGTGAACGCGGTCGGCTACTGCCTCGGCGGCACCCTGCTCGCGGGCACGATGGCATGGATGGCGGCGGTGGGCGACGGCCGCATCAAGTCGGCGACGTTCTTCGTCACCATGACGGATTTCAAGGAGGCCGGCGAACTCGGCGTGTTCATCGACGAGGAGCAACTGAAGTCGCTTGAGGAAAAAACGGAGAAGCGCGGCCTTCTCGAAGGCGGCGAGACGGCGGCCACCTCCAACATGTTGCGCGCCAGCGACCTGATCTGGTCGTTCGTCGTGAACAACTACCTGCTCGGCAACGACCCGTTCCCGTTCGACCTGCTGCATTGGAACGGCGACAGCACCCGTATGCCGGCGCGGATGCACAGTTTCTACCTGCGGCGCATGTACCAGGAAAACCTGCTGTGCCAGCCCGGCGGCATCGAGCTGAAAGGCCAGGCGGTCGACCTCGGCCGCATCCAGGTGCCGGCCTATTTCCTCTCGACGCGGGAGGACCACATCGCGCCGTGGCGGAGCACCTACTGCGGCACGCAGTTGCTGGGCGGGCGGAACCGCTTCGTGCTGGCGGCAGGCGGCCACATCGCCGGAGTGGTCAACCCACCCGAAGGCGGCAAATACAGCCATTGGATCAACAACGAACTACCGACCGATCCCGACGCCTGGATGTCTGGCGCCACCGAAATGGCCGGGAGCTGGTGGCCGGACTGGCAGCGCTGGGTCGTGGCGCTGGACGACGCGCACGTTGCGGCGCGGGTGCCCGGCGAGGGTGCGTTGCCTGTGATCGAAGACGCGCCGGGCAGCTACGTGAAGGCTCGGGTGGGCTGAGCCGTTAGAGCGACGGCAGGCTGAGGTGCTCCTCGATTCGCCGCACCCTTGCATCCAGGTCCGAGATAAGGATGCCGTGCCCGATGACGGAGGAATGGTAGTGCGTCACGGTTTGACGCAATTCGGCCAGGTCCGCCTTAGTCGCCATCGACTGCCGCATCTCGGTCATGTCCCGCCGCATCTCGGCCATGTCACGGCCAAGCGCCTCAAGCGCCCGGTCATGCCGTGTGACCGCCTCCGCCACCTGCGACAGCAGTTGGTAAACCGCGCCAAGGTCAACGCCGTTCCCGCTCATCAGTGCCCCAAATCCTGCACGATCTCGTCCGTCATCTTCTTCGCGTCGCCGAACAGCATCATCGTATTGGGGCGGAAGAACAGCTCGTTGTCCACGCCCGCGTAGCCGGACGCCATGCTGCGCTTGATGAACAGCACCGTCTTGGCCTTGTCCACGTCCAGGATCGGCATGCCATAGATCGGCGACTTCGGGTCGGTCTTGGCCGAAGGGTTGGTCACGTCGTTGGCGCCGATCACGTAGACCACATCAGCCGTGCTGAACTCGCTGTTGATCTGCTCAAGCTCGAACACCTCGTCATACGGCACGTTCGCCTCGGCCAGCAGCACGTTCATATGGCCGGGCATGCGGCCCGCGACGGGATGGATGGCGTACTTCACCTCCACGCCCTCTTTCTTCAGCGTGTCCGCCATCTCCCGCAGCGAGTGCTGCGCCTGCGCCACCGCCATGCCATAGCCCGGCACGATGATGACCTTCGACGCATTCTTCATGATGAACGCGGCGTCGTCCGCATTGCCGGCGCGGACGGGGCGGTCGGCATGCGCCGGGTTGGCCAGGGCCGTGGCGCCGCCGCTGTCGGTGCCCCAGCCGCCCAACAGCACATTCAGGATGCTGCGGTTCATGCCCTTGCACATGATGTAGGACAGGATCGCGCCCGACGCGCCCACCAGCGCCCCGGTGATGATCAACGCGAGGTTTTGGATGGTGAAGCCGATGCCGCAAGCCGCCCAGCCGGAGTAGCTGTTCAGCATCGACACCACGACCGGCATGTCCGCGCCGCCGATCGGGATGATGATGAGGAACCCCAAGCCCAGCGCGAGGAGCGCGATCAGCCAGAACAGCGGCTGGCTGCTGCTGACCACGAACACGATGACCAGCGCCAGCAGCAGTATGCCCAAGCCCAGGTTCAACTGGTGCTGCCGGGCGAACTGGATCGGGGCGCCCTTCATGATGCCTTGCAGCTTGGCAAAGGCGATCAGCGAGCCCGAGAAGGTGATGGCGCCGATGACCAGGCCAAGCGACATCTCGATCAGCGACTGCGTGTGGATGGCGCCGGGGAAGCCGATGCCGAACGACTCCGGGGCGTTCAAAGCCGACGCCGCGACGAACACCGCGGCCAAGCCGACCAGCGAGTGGAAGGCGGCGACCAACTGCGGCAGCGCCGTCATCTGGATGCGGCGCGCGACGACGACGCCGGCGGCACCACCGATCAGGATGGCCAAGGCGATCAGCAGGAAGCCCGAGCCGGCCATGCCGCGTTGCAGCAAGGTGGCGACGACGGCGATCCCCATGCCGATCATGCCGAACCGGTTGCCGGCCCGCGCGGTGACGGGGCTGGACAGCCCGCGCAGGGCGAGCACGAACAGGACGGCAGCGACGAGGTAGGCGAGCGAAGTGAGGGAGGCGCTCATGCTACTTGCGCGCCCGCGGCTTGTTGGCCTGGAACATGCCCAGCATGCGCTGCGTCACGACGAAGCCGCCGAAGATGTTGACGCTCGCCAGCATGACGCCGAGGAAGCCGAACACCCGCGCCCAGGCGCTGTCGGACAGGCCGACCGCCAGCATGGCGCCGACGACGATGACGGACGAGATCGCGTTGGTCACGCCCATCAGCGGCGAGTGCAGCGCGGGTGTCACGTTCCAGACGACGTAGTAGCCGACGAAGCAGGCCAGCAGGAAGATCGCCAGCAGGAAGATGAACGGCTCGACCACCGCCGCCACCGGCTCGATGTTCGCGCCCGCAGCCGCGCTGGCGTCGCGCAGTTGGTTGGCGAGCGCCACGGCGCGCTCGGCGATGCGGACGGCCTCGTCCGCATAGAAATTCGGGTTCATGAAGCCTCTCTATGCCGCGGTTGCGGGCTGGAATTGGGCATGGACGGCCTGGCCGCCGCGGGTCAGCAGCACGCCGCGCACGATGTCGTCGCTGTCGGGCAGCGCCGGGGCTTTGGCGGCCTTGTCCCAGAATGCCGTGAGGAACGTCAGCAGGTTGCGGGCATAGAGCGAGCTGGCGGCGACCGGGATGCGGCTGGGCCAGTTGGTCCAGCCCAGCACCTTCACGCCGTTCTTCGTCGTGCTGATCTCGCCCGGCACCGTCGCCGCGCAGTTGCCGCCGGCCTCTGCCGCGAGGTCCACGATGACGCTGCCCGGCCGCATGGCATCGACCATCGGCTGGCTGACGATCACCGGCGCGCGGCGGCCCATCACGAGGGCGGTGCAGATCACCATGTCGTTCTTCGCGATGGTGGTGGCCATCAGCTCGGCCTGCTTCTGGCGAAAGGCCTCGCTCATCTCCTTGGCGTAGGCGCCGGTTTGGCCCGCCGTTTCCTCGTCCTCGACGCCGACATAGCTCGCGCCGAGCGACTTGATCTCTTCCTTCGCCGCCGGGCGCACATCGGTCGCGGACACGATGGCGCCCAGGCGCCGCGCCGTCGCGATCGCCTGCAAGCCGGCCACCCCGGCGCCGATCACGAACACCCGCGCCGGCGGCACGGTCCCTGCCGCCGTCATCATCATCGGGAAGCCGCGGTCGAACGCCGCCGCCCCCTCGATGACGGCCCTATAGCCCGCAAGGTTGGCTTGGCTGCTCAGGATGTCCATGCCCTGCGCGCGGGTGGTGCGCGGCAGCAGCTCCATGGCGCAGGCGTCGATCCCGGCCGCCGCGAGCGCCGGCACCAGCGCCGGGTCGCTGAGCGCTCCGCTGGTTGCGACCAGCAGGGCGCCGCGCGGTATCATGGCCCGCACCTCCGGCCCCGGCATCTGCACGGCGAACACAATCTCCGCCCCGGCCAGCGCCGCCGCAGCGTCGGGCACGACCTCGGCGCCAGCAGCCTGGTAGTCCGCATCGGCAATCGCGCTCGCCTGGCCAGCGCCGGCCTCGACCGCAACGGTAAGCCCCAATGCAATCAGTCTTTTAACCGTATCTGGCGTTGCTGCCACTCGCGTTTCAACGGCGGCTCGTTCCTTCAGCACCGCAAGGCGCATGCGTCCATCCTTTTTCCCCGGCGCGCACCATGCCCCGCGCGCCAGGGTCGAGGCAAGACCCCCAACTGTCGGATTGGCTAAGCGCTGGCGGGCACGCCCGCCTCCAGCAGCGCCGCCGCCTGCCGCTTCGCGACCTCCTCCGTGTTGAAGCCGTCCACGAGTTCATGGAACAGCTTGTACCAGTTCACCTCCGCGCGCAGCCGGACGAACACGCTGCCCAGGCCAAGCGCCGAGCGGTCCATCAGCACGAACTCCCGCGGCGGCCGTACGCCGCCGGACTGCTTCAGGCCGGCGTGGACCTTCTCCGCCACGCTGCGGCCGTACTGCGGGTCATCGTTGTCCTGGATGCGCCGCACGCGGTCCTGCAACAGCGGCTCGTAGACGAACGCCGCCCACTGGTTCAGGTTGGCGATCTGCTCCTTGGTCAGGCCCTCGAAGCCCCAGCCCTCGTAGGCGTGGTGCGCCTTGGCCACGTCCCCGTCGCGGATCGCCTCATACAGGTCGATCACGCCGCGGACGAACTTGGGCGGGAAGACCCGGATGGCGCCGAAGTCCAGCAGGTTGAGGCCCTCGTCGTCGCGTACCTGATAGTTGCCAAGGTGCGGGTCGCCGTGGATCACGCCATAGCGGTAGAACGGCACGTACCAGGCGTGGAACATCGCCTTGGCGATGTGGTTGCGCACCTCCAGCGGCGGCTCCTCGTCGATCCGCTGCTGCATCGGCTTGCCCGGCAGCCAGGTCATCGTCAGCAGCCGCTGCGTCGTGTAGCCCTCGATGGCGGTCGGCACGCTGACCAGCGGCTCGTCCTTCAGCATCAGCGCATAGAGCCGCATCTGCGCCGCCTCACGCAGGTAGTCGAGCTCTTCCCGCAGCCGTTCGGCGATCTCGGTGTAGACGTCGTCGCCCTGGATCGTCGTGTCAATGCGCTTGAACACGTTCATCGCCAGCCGCAGTTGCCGCAGGTCGGCGTCCACGGTGCTGGGCATGTCGGGGTATTGCAGCTTGCACGCCACCTCCGTCCCGTCGGGCAGGGTCGCGCGGTGGACCTGGCCCAGGCTGGCGGCGGCGGCGGCCTCCTGGCCGAAGCTCTTGAACTTGCTTTGCCAGTCCGGCCCCAGCTCGCCGGCCATGCGGCGGCGGACGAACGACCATCCCATGGGCGGCGCGTTGGCTTGCAACTGCGCTAGCTCCTGCGCGTACTCGTCCGGCAGCGCGTCCGGGATGGTGGACAATATCTGCGCCACCTTCATCAACGGGCCCTTGAGCCCGCCGAGGATGCTCTTCAGGTCCTCCGCGTGCGCCGTGCGGTCGGTTTTGAAACCGAACACCTTCTCGCCCGCCACGCGCGCGGCGATGCCGCCTACCGCGCCGGAGGTGCGGGCAAAGCGCCTGAGCTCGCCAAACAGGTTGGGCCGGCTGTCGTCGACCATCAGGCTTGCTCCAACTCGTCGATGAAGCCGCTGATGATGTCGAGACCCCGGCGCCAGAAAGCCGGGTCGGACGCATCGAGGCCGAACGGCGCCAGCAACTCCTTGTGCCGCTTGGTGCCGCCGGCGCGCAGCATGTCCAAGTACTTCCGCTCGAAGCCGGGGTGCCCGTTCTGGAACACGCTGTACAGCGCGTTCACCAGGCAGTCGCCAAAAGCGTAGGCGTAGACATAGAACGGCGTGTGGATGAAGTGCGGCACGTACGCCCAATAAACGCTGTAGTCTGGCGTGAAATGGAACGCTGGGCCGAGGCTCGCCGTCTGCACTTGCAGCCAAAGCTCGCCGATCCGCTCCGGCACGATTTCACCCGAGCGCCGCTCGTCGTGCAGCAGCGTCTCGAACTGGTAGAACGCCGTCTGGCGCACGACGGTGTTCAGCATGTCCTCGACCTTGCCGGCCAGCATGATGCGGCGGCGCTTCGGATCGGTTTCGGCGTCCAGCAGGGCGCGGAAGGTCATCATCTCGCCGAACACGCTCGCCGTCTCCGCGAGCGTCAGCGGCGTGCCGGACATCAGGTAGCCGTTGCGCGCCGCCAGCACCTGGTGGACGCCATGGCCCAGCTCGTGCGCGAGCGTCATGACGTCCCGCGTCTTGCCGTGGTAGTTCACTAAAAGGTACGGATGCACCGAGGGGACCGTCGGATGGGCGAACGCGCCGCCTGCCTTGCCGTCGCGCAGCCCGGCATCGATCCAGGGCCGGTCGAAGAACTGCCGGCCGACCTCGCCCAACTCCTTGGAGAACCCGCTATAGGCCGACAGCACGCGATCCCGCGCCTCGCTCCACGCGATGGGGCGGTCGCTGTCGTCCGGCAGCGGCGCGTTGCGGTCCCAGTGCTCCAGCTTCTCCAGGCCGAGCCACTTGGCCTTCAGGGCGTAGTAACGGTGCGATAGGCGGCCGTAGTCGGCCGACACCGCGGCGCTCAGCGCGTCCACGACCTCGTCCTCCACCATGTTGGCACGGTTGCGCTGGCTCGTGGGCCGCTTGTACTGGCGCCAGGTGTCGACGATCTCCTTGTCCTTCGCCAAGGTGTTCGTCACCAGCGAGAACAGGCGCAGGTTGTCCTGGAACACCGCGCCAATCGACTTGGCGGCGTCCGCGCGCACCGAGCGGTCCCGGTCCGACAGCTTGTTCAGCGCGGCGCCGACCGTCAGCGTCTCGCCGCGCACCGGCACCCGCAGCCCGGCGATGGTCTCGTCGAACAGGCGGCTCCAGGCGCTGCGCCCAGTGACCTCCTTCTCGTGCAGCAGCTTTTCGAGGTTGTCGTCGAGCTGGTGCGGACGGAACACCCGCAAGTCGCGCAGGAACGGCGCGTAGCGGGCCAGCGCCGTGCCAGCCAGCTTGGCGTTCAGCGCCGCCTCGTCGATGCGGTTCAGCTCCAGCGACAAGAAGATAAGATGCGAGCTTATCGTCGTCACCCGCTCGTTCACCGACTGGTAGAACTTGCCGATCTGCGGGTCCGAGCTGTCGGTGCTGAACTGAAGCTGGGCGTACGACATCAGCCGGCCCAGCGTCTCCTCGATGCGCTCGTACTCCGCCAGCGCCGCCGCTAGCTCGTCGCCCGGCAGCGCCGCCACCCGGCCGGCATACTTCGCGTCGAACGCCTGCGCCTCGGCCGCGGCGCGATCAAGGTCCGAAACGAGTTCCGGGCTGTCGGGGGCTGGGTAGAGGTCCGTCAGGTCCCAAGATGGCAGCGCATCGCCGGCATGCGCTGATGTCGCGAGGTTTGCAGGCTGATCCATCTGGTGCTCGTCCCGTCGTGCTGATACGTCGACACTTAGGTGGGACGTGGCACCCGCAGGGCAAGCGTATGGAGCGAGCGTGCAGAGCACCCTGACGAGGGCCTATCCGCAATGGCCCAACCTGGCGGCCATGATGTTCGGCCTGGCGCGCGGCTGGCCGGGCCGGCCGATGCTGCGCCATTGGCACGGCGGCGCTTGGCAGAGCGTCGCCTGGGGGGAGTTCGCGCGGCGTGCGGCCTCCGTCGCGCGGGGCTTGCGGGCCGCCGGGGTCTCGGCCGGGGACCGCGTGCTGATCGTGAGCGAGAGCCGCCCGGAGGTGCCGATCCTCGAAACCGCGCTGATGGCGATACGCGCCGTTCCGGTGCCGGGCTACGTCACCAACACGCCGGCGGACAACGCGCACCTGCTGCTGGACAGCGGCGCGCGGGTCGCCGTCGCCTCGACCACGGCGCTGGCGGACCGCGTGCTGGCCGGGGCCGCGTTGACGGGCGGGCTCGACCGGCTACTGTGCATGCAGCCCGGCCGCGGCACGCTGTTCTCCACGCTCGAAGCCGACCGCGCGTCGCCTGACGACATCGCCGCCGAGGCCGACGAGATCGCGTCCGGCGCGCTCGCCTGCCTGATCTACACCAGCGGCACCTCCGGCCTGCCGCGCGGGGTGATGCTGCCGCACCGGGCCATCCTATCCAACTGCGCCGGGGCCTTCGAGCTGGTGCGGCCCCTCCGGCTGCGCGACGAGGTTTACCTGTCGTTCCTGCCGCTCTCCCACAGCTTCGAGCACACCGTCGGCCAGTTCTTCCTGCCGAGCCTCGGGACCGAGATCGTCTATTGCCGCGGCGTCGAGCACCTCGCGGCCGACATGCTGGCCGTGCGCCCCACCATCCTGGCCGTGGTGCCGCGCGTGCTGGAGACGATCCGCACCCGCGTTTTGTTGCAGGTGGGGCGGCAGCCCGGCTGGAAGCAGGCGCTGTTCCACCACGCCATCGAGGCCGGGCTGCGCCGGGTCGATGGCCGGATGACGCTCGCGGACCACATCGCGGGTCCGCTGCTGGACTGGCTGGCACTGCGCCCGGTGCGCGCCCGGCTCGGCGGCCGGTTCCGCGCCGCCATGTCGGGCGGGGCGCGGCTGGACCCGGAGGTGGGGCGGTTCTTCCGGGCGCTCGGCCCCGTCGTCATGCAGGGCTACGGCCAGACCGAGGCCGGCCCGGTGATCAGCGCCAACTCGCCGGACAACCCGGACGTCGGCAGCGTGGGCAAGCCGCTGCAGGGCGTGGACCTGCGCATCGCCGCGGACGGCGAGATCATGGTGCGCGGCGACCTGGTGATGGACGGCTACTGGAACCAGCCGCAGGCGACGGCCGAGGCGATCCAGGACGGCTGGCTGCACACTGGCGATGTCGGCCGGCTGGATCCGCAGGGGGTGCTGACCATCACGGACCGCAAGCGGGACATCATCGTGCTCTCGGGCGGCGAGAACGTTTCTCCGGCGCGGCTTGAGGGGCTGCTGATGCAGGAGCCGGAGATTTTGCAGGCGGTGGTCACGGGGGAAGGCCAGGCGGGCATTTCCGCCCTGCTGGTGCCAGCCGAGGGCGGCGACGCGCAGAGTGTCGGCGCGGCGGTGGCCCGGCTCAACGCCAGCCTGTCGACCACCGAGCGCATCCGGCGGCACAGCCTGGTGCCGCCCTTCACCATCGAGAACGGCCTGCTGACGCCTAGCCACAAAATCCGCCGTGGCCACGTGCTCCGTGCCTATCGGGATATGTCCGGCCCCCGTTAGGGCAGGCGTCAGCGGTAGGCGCCTCGCTTGACTCGCGGCCCAGGCCTTCTACGCTTTTTCAACGTAATGACCTGGCCGCTGTTGGCGACGCTGGGCGGGGGAAACGACCATGGAAAGGCGTTCACTAATCAAGCACGGCTTCACGGCCGCTGCGCTTGCCGCCGGAGCGGGCCAGGCGCAGGCGCAGGCGAAGCTCGTCCTCAAGGCGTCCGACGTCCATCCCGAGGGCTACCCGACCGTCCAGGCCGTGGAGAACATGGGCAAGAAGCTGGAGCAGGCGACCGGGGGCCGCATCAGCGTGCGCATGTACGGCTCGTCGCAGCTCGGCGGCGAGAAGGAGGCGCTGGAGCAGGCCCAGCTCGGCGCCGTGCAGATCGTCCGCCTGGGCGTCGGGGTCATGGGTTCGGTCGTCGACGACCTGAACGTCTTCAACCTTCCCTTCGTGTTCCGCGACACCGCGCACATGGAACGGGTCATCGACGGCCCGATCGGCGACGAACTGCTGGCGAAGATCACCAACGACCCGAAGATCGGCCTGGTGGGCCTGTGCTGGATGGACGCCGGCGCCCGTAGCTTCTACACGAAGCGCCCGATCCGGACGTTGGCGGACCTCAAAGGATTGAAGTTCCGTGTCCAGGGCAACCCGATCTTCGTGGACATGATGAACAGCCTGGGCGGCAACGGCATCACCATGGGCTACGACCAGGTGTTCAGCGCGCTGCAGACCGGCGTCGTGGACGGCGCCGAGAACAACGCGCCGAGCTTCGTGTTCGACAACCACTACCAGGTTGCCAAGGTGTTCAGCCTGACGGAGCACCTGATCGCGCCGGAGGTGCTGGTGTTCTCGCGTGTGGCCTGGAACCGGCTGTCGCCCGGCGACCAGGCGCTGGTGCAGCGGTTTGGCCGCGAGGCGCAGTTGGACGAGCGCGAGCTGTGGAACAAGGTCGAGACGGAGGCCTTCGCCCGCATGAAGGCTGCGGGCGTCGAACTCGTCGAGGTGCCCGACAAGAAGCCGTTCCAGGATGCGGTGAGGCCGGTTTGGGACAAGTACGGCCAAAAGTACGCCGACCGGATCAAGCGTATCGAGGCGACGTCCTGACGGGCGGGTGACGGGGGACAGCGGCCGTGCGGACGGCACTGCGCCGGGCGATGGACGCCCTGTATGCGCTTTGCGCTGGGATCGCGGGCTTGGCGATGGTGGTCATCGCCCTGATCATTCCATGGGGCGTGTTCACCCGCTACGCGCTCAACCAAGCCTCGTCCTGGCCCGAGCCCATGGCGACGCTGCTGTCGATCGTGCTAACCTTTTTCGGCGCCGCCGCGTGCTACCGGCTCGGCGTCCACATGCGCGTGTCGGTGCTGCCCAACATGCTGCCGCCGGCCCTGCGGCGGCTGTGCGACGGCCTCGCCGAGGCGTTGGTGGCCGCCGTCAACCTGTATATGGTCGCTTGGGGGTGGGACCTAGTGCAAACCACCTGGAACCAGAGCATCCCTGACTTCCCCGGCCTGTCCGTCGGCGTGACCTACCTGCCGATCCCGCTCGGCGGGGCCTGCACGCTGATGTTCGTCCTGGAGCGGCTGCTGATCGGGCCGAAGCAGGCGCAGGGGCACGTGGCCGCCGAGACCGTGCCCGCCCGAGCCGGGGCGGCCGAAGCCGTGGCGTTCGAGTAGGGGCGGCCGTGGAGGTCGCCGTCATCATCGTGCCGCTGCTGCTCGGCATCGCCATCGGGGTGCCGATCGCCTATGCGCTCGGCCTCGCGGCGCTGGCCGGGGCCTGGTGGGTCGACATCCCGCCGAGCGCGGTCCTGTTGCAGGTCTCCAGCGGGGTGAGCAAGTTCGCCATGCTCACCATCCCCTTCTTCGTGCTGGCCGGCGCCATCATGGCGGAGGGCGGCATGGCGCAGCGGCTGGTGAATTTCGCCAGCGTGCTGGTGGGCGTGCTGCGCGTACGCGGCGGCTTGTCGGTGGTGAACGTGGTCGCCACCACGTTCCTCAGCGGCATCTCCGGCTCGGCGGTCGCCGACACCTCGGCGATCGGCTCGGTGATGATCCCCGAGATGGAGAAGGCCGGCTACCCCCGCGTCTTCGCCACCAACGTGACCATCGCCGCGTCGGTGCAGGCGCTGCTGTTCCCGCCCAGCCACAACGCGGTGATCTACTCGCTGGCCACTGGCGGCACGATCTCGGTGATCAGCCTGTTCCTCGCCGGGGTGGTGCCGGGCCTGGTGCTGGGGTTCTCGCTGATCGTGCTGTGCCTGGTGCTGGCCTACCGCGACGGCCACCCGCGCGGCGAGGCGGTGCCGCTGCGCCAGGCCGTGCGCAGCGCTGCGCAGGCGTCGTGGGGCCTGGTCACGCTCCTGATCATCCTGGGCGGCATCCTGGGCGGGGTTTTCACCGCGGTGGAGGCCGGGGCGGTGGCCTGCGTCTGGGCGCTGTTCGTCACCATGTTCGTCTACCGCGACTACCGCTGGCGCGACCTGCCGCAACTGGTCCACCGCACCTTGCGCACCGTCGCGATGGTCATGACCCTGGTCGCCTTCGCCTCCAGCGTCGGCTACATGATGGCGATCACGCAGGTCCCGGCGCGGATCACGGCGTTCTTCCTGACGGTCTCGGACAACCGCTACGTCATCCTGTTCCTGATCAACGTCATGCTGCTCGTGCTCGGCTGCTTGATCGACATGGCGCCGGCGATCCTGATCTGCACGCCGATCCTGCTGCCGGTCGTGATGAAGTTCGGGGTCAACCCCGTGCATTTCGGCATGATCATGCTGATGAACCTGGGGATCGGGCTGTGCCATCCCCCGGTCGGCGCGATCCTGTTCGTCGGCTGCGCCGTGGGCCGCGTGTCGATGGAGAGCGTGATGCGCGAGATCTGGCCGTTCTATGCGGTCATGTTCGCCGTGCTGATGGCAGTGACCTACGTGCCGTTCCTCTCGCTCTGGCTCGGCAGCGTGGCAGGCCCCTGACCGCGGCCGGGCCGGGGCAGCGGACCAGCTTCACACCGCCCCGGCTCACATGCCGCCAACTCACATGCCCAGGGCGCGCCGGTACACGTCGAGCAGCGTCTCCTGTTCCTCCACGTCCGCCGGCTCCTGCTTGCGGATGCGGATGATCTGGCGCAGCACCTTCACGTCGAACCCGGCTGACTTGGCCTCGGCATAGATGTCCTTGATGTCGGACCCGAGCGCCTTGCGCTCCTCCTCAAGCCGCTCGATCCGTTCGATCAGGCTGCGCAGCCGGTCCGCCGCGATGCCGCCGACCTGCGCCTCCGCGGCCTTGGTGTCGTCCAGCGGGTCGTTGTCCAGCGAATCGGTGGTGTCCAGGGCCATGGCGTCCCCCCCTCGTAGTGGTCAGCCGCGGGGCTTAGCGGCGTGGGGAGTCGGGGTCAATGCGCTGGGTTGGCCTTGGCAAAAGCGGCCTTCTGCTCCGGCGAGGCCTCGACCTGATGCAGCGCCTGCCACTCCTTGTAGGGCATGCCGTAGACGATCTCCCGCGCGTCGGGGTCAGTGAGCGGGACGCCCTGCGACTCGGCCGCCTCGCGGTACCAGCGGGACAGGCAGTTGCGGCAGAACCCGGACAGCGTCATCAGGTCGATGTTCTGCACGTCCGTGCGCTCCCGCAGGTGCGCCACCAGGCGCCGGAACGCGGCGGCCTCCAGCTCGGTGCGGGTCGTGTCGTCCATGGTGGGCATTGTCATGGTGTTCCTCGTTGTCGCTCTGGTCCAGGGGATATGGCGTGCCCGGCCGCTTGGCGGAAGCGCAAACCTCGGTTCATAGTACCTTTGCCATACGGGAGAAGGACGCCGATGCCGTGGGATGACGCACAGGCCCGCATCGTGTTACGGAGCATCTTCGATGCGGCCATCGCGAGCGCCGACCCGCGCCGGGTCCTGGCGGCGCACCTGCCCGAACGGCCGAAGGGCTGTGTCGTGGTGGTCGGCGCCGGGAAGTCCGCCGCCGTGATGGCGGCGGCGCTCGAAGACGCCTGGCCGGACGTGCCGATGACGGGCGTCGTCGTCACCCGCTACGGCCACGCCGTACCCACCCGTACGATTGAAGTCATCGAGGCGTCGCACCCAGTCCCCGACGCCAACAGCGAGGCAGGGGCGCGGCGCGTGCTGGCGGCCGTGCAGGGCCTTTCACCGGACGACCTGGTGGTCGCGCTGATGTCGGGCGGCGCGTCGGCGCTGCTGGAGCTGCCGGGGCCGGGGCTGACGCTCGCGGACGCCGAGCGGGTGAACCGCGCCCTGCTGGCGAGCGGCGCCGCCATCGGCGAGATGAACACCGTCCGCAAGCACCTGTCGGCCATCAAGGGCGGGCGGCTCGCGGCGGCGGCGCGGCCGGCGCGGGTTGTCACCCTCGCCATCAGCGACGTGCCCGGCGACGACCCGGCCGTCATCGGCAGCGGCCCGACCGTGCCGGACCCCTCCACCTGGGCGGACGTGCGCGCCATCGCCGCGCACTATGGCCTGGCCCTGCCGCGCGCCGATGGCCCGGAAACGCCCAAGCCGCACGAGGTCGACGCCGACATCCGGCTGATCGCAACGCCAGCCATGGCACTCGCCGCCGCCGCCGCCACGGCCCGCGCGCACGGCCTGGCGCCGCTCATCCTGGGCGACGCGCTGGAGGGCGAGAGCCGGGAACTCGGCACCGTCATGGCCGGCATCGCCCATAGCGTGCGCAGCCACGGCCACCCCCTCCCCGCTCCCTGCGTGCTGCTGTCCGGCGGCGAGACGACGGTGACGATCGGCCAGGGTCCCGCCGGCCGCGGCGGGCGCAACACCGCGTTCCTGCTGGGCCTGGCGGTCGCGTTGCGCGGTGCGGCCGGGATTTGGGCGCTCGCCGGCGACACCGACGGCATCGACGGGACCGAGGACGCCGCCGGCGCGGTTGTCACGCCCAGCACGTTGACGCGGGCACGGGCCTTGGGGCTTGATCCCCGTGCCGTTCTCTCGGCGCATGACAGCTACGGCCTGTTCGACGCCGTGGGCGACCTGGTCCGCACGGGGCCGACGCTCACCAACGTGAACGACCTCCGGGCCGTGCTGATCGCCCCCCTGTAAGGACCCGCCATGGCCGCCCGCATCAAGCTCCGCCGCCGCCGGCGCACGAAGATCATCGCGACGCTCGGCCCTGCCAGCTCCACACCCGAGGTGCTGTCCCGGCTGTTCTACGGCGGCGCCGACGTGTTCCGGCTGAACTTCAGCCACGGCGCCCATGCCGACCACCGGGCGCGCATCGCCATGATCCGGGCGCTGGAGGAGCAGTCGGGCCGGCCGATCGGCATCCTCGCCGACGTGCAAGGGCCGAAGCTGCGCGTGGGGAAGTTCCAGGGCGGGCGCATCGTGCTGCAAACCGGGCAGGGGTTCCGGCTCGACCTGTCGCCGGTGCCGGGCGACAGCCGCCGGGTCGAGCTGCCGCACCCCGAGATCATCCGCGCGGCCGGGATCGGCACCTCGCTGCTGCTGGACGACGGCAAGCTGCGGCTGCGGGTGACGCATGTGCGGGAGGACCATTTGGAGACCGAGGTGGTGACGGGCGGCAGCCTGTCGGACCGCAAGGGGGTCAACGTCCCCGACGTGGCGCTGCCGATCCCGGCGTTGACGGCGAAGGACCGGCTGGACCTCGCTTTCGCGCTGGAGCACGGCGTCGACTACATCGGCCTGAGCTTCGTGCAGCGGGCGGAGGACGTGGCGGAGGCGAAGGCGATCACCGCCGGCCGCGCCTGGATCATGACGAAGATGGAAAAGCCGCAGGCGCTCGACAACCTCGACGAAATCCTGGCGCTGTCGGACGCGGTGATGGTGGCGCGCGGCGACCTGGGGGTAGAGCTGCCGCCCGAGGAGGTGCCGCTCGCGCAGAAACGCATCGTCCGCGCTGCCCGCGAGCGCGGCATCCCCGTCGTGGTCGCGACGCAGATGCTGGAGAGCATGATCACCGCCCCGGCCCCGACACGCGCGGAGGCGTCGGATGTCGCGACCGCGGTGTTCGACGGCGCGGACGCGGTGATGCTGAGCGCCGAGACGGCGGCGGGGCAGTATCCCTACGAGGCCGTCAACATCATGGACCGCATCGTCGAGCGGGTGGAACGCGACCCCGGCTGGCGCGCCATCGTCGAGGCGAGCCGCCCGGTGCCGGAGCCGGTCTCGGCCTCGGCGATCGCGGCGGCGAGCCGGCAGGTCGCGCACACGGTCGGGGCGGCGGCGATCGTCGCCTTCACCGAGGGCGGCAGCACGGCGCTGCGGGTGGCGCGGGAACGGCCGGATTGCCCGATATTGGGCCTGACCGCGAACCTCGCGACCGCCCGGCGGCTCGCGGTGGTGTGGGGCGTGCATGCGCTGGTCACGCCGGAGGTCCACACGATGTCGGAGACGGTGACGCGCGCGACGCGACTCGCCCGCAGCGAGGGCCTGGCGGCGCCGGGCCAGGAGGTGGTGGTGACAGCCGGCGTGCCGTTCAACCAGCCCGGCACCACGAACGCGCTGCGGGTGGCGCACGTGAGGTAGCGGGGCTTGTCAAACCTCAGTTGGCCAGAGCTCAGTTGGATCGAACGCGCGCCGGGCCGGCCGTATTTCGTCACCGAGACCGGCGCCCCCTGGACCCCCATCGGGCAGAACGACGGCATAAGCTGGATCGAGTGGCGCGGCCTGCTGCATGGCAGCGACCTCGGCGCCATCGAGCGGCACCTGGCGTATCTGCGCGACAGCGGCGTGACCTGCCTGCGGTTCATGCTGGAATACGCCGAGGCCGGCCAGCACTTCTTCGAGCAGCCGGCCGGCGTGTTCAACCCGGTCATGGTGCAGCTTTGGGACGACCTGTTCCGGCTGGCGGGCGCGGCGGGGCTGCGCATCCTGTTGACGCCGGTCGACAGCTATTTCCATTGGGTGCGCTGGGACCTGCATCCCTACAACGCCGCCAACGGCGGACCCTGCGCCGACCGCACCCGCCTGCTGGTGTGCCCCGGCGTTCGGGCGCTGGTGAAGGCGCGGCTCGCCTTCGCGACCGGGCGGTGGGGCGGCAGCGGCACGCTGTTCGCCTGGGACCTGTGGAACGAGATGCACCCGGTGCAGGGCGAGGGCCGCCTCGACTGCTTCGACGACTACATCGGCGACGTCGGGCCGTTCCTGCGCGCCCTGGAGACGCGGCTGCACGGCCGGGCGCATCCGCAGTGCGTGTCGGTGTTCGGGCCGGAGCTGCACTGGAAGCCATGGCTGAACGCGCCGGTGTTCCGCCACCCGGCGCTCGATTTCGCCAACAACCACTTCTATGAGGAGGGCACGATCGACCATCCGCAGGACACCGTCGCCCCGGCGCTCGCCGTCGGCAAGCTGGTGCGGGAGGCGATGTCGGAGATCACCGACCAGCGCCCGTTCTTCGACAGCGAGCACGGCCCGATCCACACCTTCAAGGACCACCATATTACCCTTCCGGAGCCGTTCGACGACGAGTACTTCCGGCATGTGCAGTGGGCGCACCTGGCGTCTGGCGGCGCCGGCGGCGGCATGCGCTGGCCGAACCGGAACCCCCATGCGCTGACCGCCGGGATGCGGTGGGCGCAGCGGGCGCTGGCGGATTTCCTGCCGCTGGTGGACTGGCCGCGGTTCGACCGGCGCCCAATCGGCGTGAAGGCCAGCGACCCCGAGGTGGCATGCTTTGCCTGTGGGGACCGGAGGCAGGTGCTGCTGTGGCTGCTGCGCACGTCGCCGCTGTTGCTGGACGGGCGGGTGGACCAGGACCGGCGCTCGGCCGTGTCGGTGCGGGTGCCGGGGCTGCTGGCTGGCCCGTATTGGGCGACAACGTGGGACACGCGCGCGGGCCGCCTGCTCGACCGCTTCTTCGTCATGGCCGACACGGGCGGCCTCCTGGTCGAGACGCCGTTGATCGGGGCGGACGTTGCGGTAGCGATAATACCCGCGTAGGCTTGCTGTGGCCCTGGGCGTGTGTTCGTATCCGCGCAACGACGGCCAGCAGAGCCGTGCACGGAGTCGAAACCATGTCATCACCCCATCTGACCCGACGAGCGCTCGGGCTGTCCGCCGCCGCCCTGGCGACGGCGCCGCGGTTCGCCCGCGCCGAGGACACGATCAAGATCGGCGTCGTCTCGCCCTCGACGGGGCCAGCGGCGGAGGCCGGCAAGTTCCAGCTCAACGGTGCCCGCCAAGCGTTTGACGCGGTGAACGAAAAGGGCGTGCTGGGCCGCAAGCTCGAACTCGTGGTCGAGGACGACCAGACCACCAACCCCGGCGCGGTGCTGGCGTTCAGCCGGCTGTCCGGCCGCTCCGACATCGTGGCGTTCATCGGCTCGATCCGCTCGACCCAGGTCCACGCGATGTCACCCGACGTGCTGAAGGCCGCCAAGCCCATGATGTTCGGCGGCACCGACCCGACGCTCACGCAGGAGGGCAACAAGTGGATGTTCCGCTGCCGTCCGAACGACAGCTACTCCGCCAAGGTGATCGCCGAGTTCGGCACGGGCGACCTGAAGAAGCAGAAATGGGCAGTGGTGTTCTCGACCGACGCCTTCGGCAGCAACGGCGCCAAGGCGCTGGAGGCGGCGCTGAAGGAGAAGGGCATCACCCCGTTGCTGATGCAGGGCTACACCAACCAGGCGTCGGACTACACGGCGGTGGTGCTGGCGGTGCGGCAGTCAGGCGCCGATATCGTGGGCAGCTACTTCACCTTTGAAAGCGACCTCGGCATTTTCGCGCGCCAGCTCCGCCAGCTCGGCGTGACGATCCCCTGGGTCGGGTCGCCTTCCATCGTGAACACCACGGCGCTCAATCTAGCCGGCCGCGCGCTGTTCGGCACCTACGGCGTGGCGGACTACGCCGTGGACGCGACCCCGGCCTCGAAGGCGTTTGCCGAGCGTTACCAGGCGCTCTACAAAGCAGTCCCTGACAACCAGTCCTCCTGGGCGTTCGACGCGGTGAACCTGCTGGCGCGCGGGATCAACGACGCCGGCAGCACGGAGCCGGAGAAGCTGCGCACGGCGCTGGCGGCCATACGCGGCTACGCCGGGGCGGAGGGCGAATACAACTTCGACGACAAGGGCGACGGCCTGCGCGGCTACAACGTCGTGAAGAACGAGAACGGCAAGATCGTCTTCGACCGCCGGATCGAAGTCCAAGGTTGAGCCTGGTCCCGCAACTCCTGTTCACCGGCCTCGGCATCGGCGCGATCTACGCGCTGGTGGCTTTGGGCTTCGTGCTGCTGATCCGGGCGGCGAGCGTCGTGAACTTCGCCCAGGGCGAGTTCTCCATGCTCGGCGCCTATGTCATGGTCGTGCTGTCGAGCGTGCTGGGCATCCCCTACTTCGTTGCGCTGCCGCTCGCGGTCGTGCTGATGGCCGGGTTCGGCGTGCTGTTCGCCGGCGCGACCTACTGGCCGCTGCGCCACCGCGGCCAGTTGCCCGTCATCATCAGCACCATCGGCGCCAGCATCTTCCTTGCCAACACGGTGCTGGCGCTCTATGGTCCCAGCCCGGCGGTGCTGCCCGGCCTGTTCGACAGCCCCGGCTTCGAGGTCGGCGGCGTGTTCATGGACAGCCAGTATATCGCTATCATCGTGACCGCGGCCGTCATGGTGCTGTTGCAGTTCCTGATCTTTGAGAAGACCCTGCTCGGCAAGAAGCTACAAGCCACCAGCCAGGACAAGGAGATGGCGAGCCTGCTCGGCATCCCGGTGGCACTGATGATCCTGATCACCTTCGCCTACAGCGCGGCGCTGGGCGGGCTGGCCGGCATCCTGGTGGCGCCGGTGCTGTTCGTGTCGGTCGGCATGGGCGCCATCATCTCGTTGAAGGCGTTCGCCGCCAACATCATCGGCGGCTTCGGCAACATTCCCGGCGCCATCCTGGGCGGCCTGGCGCTCGGTGTGGTCGAGACCTTTGGCGCTGCCTACATCTCGGTCCCCTACAAGGACGCGCTGGCGTTCGGCCTGCTGCTGCTGTTCCTGCTGGTCCGGCCGCAGGGCCTGTTCGGCGAGAAGATCGCGGAGAAGGCATGAGCACGTTGTCATGAGCACGGCGGTCCTCGCCGCCACTCCCAGCGTCGTGCAGGCGCGGACCTGGCGCGGCCTGCCGGCGCTGGCCGCCGCCATTATCGGCGTGCTGGCATTGTCGACCCTGGTGCCGGAGCAGGGCTACACGCTCAACATCGTCATGCAGGCGGCAACCTATGCCGTCGCGGTGGCCGGGCTGGTGGTGGTGCTCGGCTACTGCGGGCAAATCTCGCTGGCGCAGGCGGCGTTCTTCGGCCTCGGCGCCTATGGCGTGGCGCTCGGCACGGCCGACTACGGGCTGCCGTTCTTCGCGGCGCTCGGGGCCGGCATTGCGTTGGCAGGCGTGTTCGGCGTGGCGCTGGGCTTCGCCAGCCTGCGGCTCGGCGGGCACTACCTGGCCATGGTCACGATCAGCTTCCAGCAGATCCTGACGCTCGTGCTGAACAACTGGATCGGGCTGACGCATGGGCCGGACGGGGTCAAGGGCATCGCGCGGCCCAGCGTGCCGGGCCTGCGGCTCGAACGCGGCGACCACTATTTGGCGCTCTGCCTCGTCGCCCTGGTGTGCGTCACCTGGTATATCTGGCGGCTAAAGACGACGCGGCTCGGCCGCGCCATGCAGGCGGTGCGCGACAACGAGATCGCCGCCAGCACCTGCGGCATCAACGTTTACAGCACAAAGGTGCTGGCTTTCGGCGTCAGCGCGCTGCTGGGCGGCCTGGGCGGCGGGCTGTTCGCCGGCGCGTTCGCCTACATCAGCCCGGACCAGTTCGGCTTCGGCGAGAGCATCGTTCTCCTGACCATGGCGCTGCTCGGCGGCGTGCAGTCGCCTTTTGGCGCATTGCTGGGCACCGGGCTGCTGGTGATCCTGCCGGAGTGGCTGCGCTTCCTGCGCCAGGTCTACCTCGCGGTCTACGGCGCCGCCGTCATCCTGATCATGGTGTTCCTCCCGGACGGGCTATGGGGCCTCACCCGGCGCCTGCGCCGCGCGGCGTCCGTCATCACGGGTGCAGTGACGCCGTTGCCGCTGCTGGGCCAGCGTGGGACCGAGAGCGCTGAGGCCGCCCTGCAGATCGATGGCCTCGCCAAGTATTTCGGCGGCCTGAAGGCGCTGGACGGCGTTGACATGGCGGTGCACCGTGGCACGGCGCACGCGCTGATCGGCCCCAACGGCTCCGGCAAGACGACCTTCATCAACGTCGTGACCGGGCTGTACCGCCCCACCGCCGGGCGCATCGCGATTGCGGGGCAGGACGTGACCGGGACCGCGCCGCACGAACGGACGCGCCGCGGCCTGGCCCGCACGTTCCAGAACATCCGGGTGTTCCGCGGCATGTCCGTGCTGGAGAACGTCATGGTCGGCGCCGAGCGGCCCGGCAACGACATCGCCGAGCAGCCGGCCCTGGTCGTGGAACGGGCGCTCGCGGCGCTCGATTTCGTGGGCCTACGCGCGGACGCGAACCGCATGGTAGGCACGCTGTCCTACGGCACCCAGCGCTATGTCGAGATCGCCCGCGCGCTCGCCGGCAACCCGCAGGTGCTGCTGCTGGACGAGCCGGCCGCCGGCCTCAACCTCACGGAAAAGCAGGAGCTTGGCGCGCTGCTCCGCCGCCTGAAGGGCCATGGCCTCACCATCCTGATCGTCGACCACGACATGAACCTGGTCGAGCAGGTGGCCGACCATATCACCGTGTTGAACTTCGGCCGCCGCATCGCCGACGGCCGCCCCCGCGACGTGCTGTCGCATCCGGACGTCATCGCCGCCTACCTTGGGGAGCCTCGCGAAGATGCCGCTGCTTGAATTGGATGGCCTGGTCGCGCGCTACGGCGCGGCCGACGTGCTGAAGGGGCTTTCGCTTGTCGTCGAGGAGGGCGAGATCGTCACCCTGCTGGGCAGCAACGGCGCGGGCAAGAGCACGACGCTGCGCGCCATCTCGGGGCTGGTGCCCAACGTTTCGGGGCGGCTCAGCTTCGCCGGACGGTCGTTGATTGGCATGAAGCCGGAGGCGATTGTGCGGCTCGGGGTCGCGCACGTGCCGGAGGGGCGCCGGGTGTTCCCCGGCCTGACGGTGCGGGAGAACATCCTGCTCGGCGGCAGCAACCGCCGCGGCGTCGGGCGCCGGGTCTTGGAGCAGGAGACCGACGAGATGCTGGTTTTCTTCCCCGACCTGAAACGGCTGGAGCACGCGCTGGGCTGGACGCTGTCGGGCGGGCAGTTGCAGATGGTCGCCGTCGCGCGCGGCATGATGGCGAAGCCGCGGCTGCTTTTGCTGGATGAGCCGTCGCTCGGCCTGGCGCCGCTGGTTGTGCAGCAGGTGTTCCGGATCATCGCCGAAATCCGCCGGCGCGGCACTACGGTGCTGCTGGTGGAGCAGAACGCGCACATGGCGCTCTCTGTCGCCGACCGCGGCTATGTATTGGAGACCGGCAGCCTGCTGGTCGCGGGCAAGCCGGCTGAGCTGTGGAGCAACCCGGATGTGCGCGCGGCCTATTTGGGCGGCAAGACGGTTGCCGCCGCCGTGGCTTGAAGGGGCAGCGGCGGCCAGGCGCCAGGGTTGACGGCGGCCTGGGCCAGCCAGGAACGCACCCCGTTAGGATCGCCAAAGAACTCGTCCACCCGCAGCCCGGCGCCACCCAGGGTGCGGGCAGCACGCATTCCGTCCTCGTCCGTCACGTCGTCGCCGATGAAAATTGGACGGCGCCCGGCAAACGGCGCCTCGGTCATCAACGCCGCGACAGCACTGCCCTTGTCCGCACCGCGCGGCCGGATTTCCCAGGCCATCAGCGCCTCCATCAACTGGAACTGGCCCGCCAGCGGCGCGATCAACGCCAAAGCGGCATCGCGCAGCTCGGGCCCCAGCGCCGGCACCGCCCGGTAGTGCAGCACGAAGCCGCGTTGCTTCTGCTCCAGCAGCACTCCCGGATGCGCGTCGGCAATGCGCGCGGCAGCGATGACCCACTCGACCGGCGGAGCGGGCAGGCTGGCGCGCACCACCTCGGCGCCGGGCGCGTGCCGGATGGCGCCGCCGTGCTCCCCGGCCACCGCATACGGCACGTTGCCGAACAGCCCGTCGACCTGATCAATCGGCCGTCCAGTCACGACCGCGAGCGCTCCGCCCATGGCGTCCCGCAACCGCCGCAAAACCTCCGGCAAACCCGGCGCGACCCGCACCTGGTCCGGCGTCGGCGCGATGTCGAGCAAAGTGCCGTCCATGTCGAGCAGCAGCGCCGATTGCGCCACGGCCCATCCGCTCAGTGGCATGACGTCACCCGCAGGTCATAGATTGGATGCTCCATCTGCGACAGCGCCGGCGCGCTGGCCAGCATCCAGCCGCGGAACGCATGGCCGGTCGCATGGCCATCCGTCACCTTAAGGAAGGCCGCGCTGTCCTGCGGCAGGTCGGCCGGGCGGGTGACGCAGCCGCGCACGGTGATGGTCAACGAACCCCACGGCACGCTCTGCCCGACCCGCACGGTCAGGGGCGAAGGCTGGGCGCGCACCTTGTCGAGCACGGAAAGCTCCGCGGTGTTGCGCGGCAGCCAGGTGTCGGCCGGGGACGACGGCCCGGCCGGTTGCGCCTGCGCAGGTCCCGCCGCCAGCATGGCCAGGAGGGCAAGGCGGCGCACTAGCCGCGCTTCGGGCTGCGCAGGCCCGCGACCATGTCCAGCAGGATGCCGCGCATCGCGGCCTCGTCCACCCCCATGAGCACGGCATCCTCGAATGCGTCCTGCAACACCTGCATGGCCTCGGCGTGATTCTCCTCAAGCGTGCGCAGCTTCTCGCGGCACGAAACCAGGCTGCCGTCGGCGGCCGGCCACTGCGTCGGCGCCCCAGTCACTTCGCCGCGCTCACTTCGGCGCGCCCTGCTTCTTTTGGTCGAGCGACTTCTGTGTCGCGTCCGCCAGGCTGCCGACGTTGAAGATGAACTTGCCCAGCAGGTCCTCCAGGTTCGTCGCGGATTGCGTGGCCGTGATTACGCCGCCGTCGCCCAGCATCTTGTCGCTGCCGCCGGGAGTGACGGTGACGAACGAGCCGCCCAGCAAGCCTCCGGTCGAGATCACGGCGCTGCTGTCGTCCGGCACCTTGATGTCGGGCTGCACGATGAAGCTGACGACGCCTTGGTAGGACTTCGGATCGATGCTGGTCGCCGCCACGCTGCCGACCTTGACGCCGGCGATGCGCACGTCGGCGCCGGAGGCTACGCTGCCCACGTTGTCGAACCGCGCCGACAGCCGTAGGCCGCCGCCGTTGCTGCCCCGCCCGGTGTTGACCGCCGCGTACGCCATGAAGCCGGCCGTCACCAGCAGCACCGCCGCCCCCGCCGCCAGGTCGGCGACGCTCCGCTTCGATCCCGCCATGCGCCTAGCTGCCCGGCGTCCACGATTCGTAGTCGCCAGTGGACGGCGCCCGGTGCCCGCCGCGGTAGTCGTGGCCCGGCGGACGGTAGCTGCCCGCCGTGCCCGTAAGGTTGGCCTGGTGCGGCTTCTGCCAGGGCTTGCGGGACGCCAGCGGGATCGGCTCGCTGGTCGTGTAGTGCAGCCAGGCGTGCCACTCCGCCGGCACTTGGCTTGCGTCGACCTCGCCGGCATACATCACCCAGCGGCGGAGCGGCAGGCCCGGCCGGGCGCGCTTTTCCTCGTAGTACTGGTTGCCAGCCGTGTCGCTGCCCACGGGCCGGCCACGGAAATAGGTGAAAATTCGGGTGCCGATGGTCATCCGCACGATATAGGCGACCCGGCCAGCGCGGTCCACCATGGCGGTTTCCGTGCTCGCTTAGGCCCGTGCCCGCTCAAGCAAGATTCCAGCTTCCCACGCACCGGCGCTCCCCGTAGCATCAAGCCATGGGTAGCGCGGCATGAAGAACACCCGAGTTTGGCGCGGCGTGCGCATGCGCGACACGGCGGCCGGAGCCGATCCCGACACCCCGGCGCGTTCCTTGAGTCTTCCCGCCGCGTGGGACGACCGGGCCGCCAGCGCGCTTGCCGCCTTGGCGCCGGGCGAGGGCCGCACCACGTTGCCGCGCGCCGCCGATAGCTGGATACGTCCCGTCGCCAACCGCGCGCGGGAGGCCGGGGATGCCGCTTTGGCTGACCGCCTGCACGCGCTGCTGCTGCGCCGTCAGGCCGCGCCGACTGCGCCGGTCTGGAACGGCAGCGTTGGAGCGCCGCCAGGCTTCGTGTTGAACCTGCCGGCTTTCCACGACGGGGCGCACAGTTTTGACACCGCGGCGTTCACCGATGCGGTCGCCGCTGCCGCGACTGCACTGCGGCTCAGCGCGCCCGGCGCCTCCCACTTCGCCCTGGGGATCACCGACCTCGACGGCCTGCTGGCGCTGCTCGACCTCGAATACGACAGCCCGGCGGCGCGGGACGTGGCACGCTGTATCGCCGCCCTGCTGCGCGCCACCGCCGACCTCACCTTCGCCGGCGAACAGCCCGACCTGCTGTCTTGCCTGCCCTCCTGGCCAATGCCGCCGCCGCAAGCCGCCGTGCCGGCCTTGGCCGCCGCCGCGTTCGACGCGCGTGCCTCCGCGTTGCGCGGCTCGTCGAGCCTGCCCTGCACCGCCATCCTGCCACCCGGCCCGGCGGACGCCCTGCTGGGTGCCGACACCGGCGGCATCGCGCCGAGCTTCTCCCCCGTGGGGCCAGACGGCGCGCTGACCCGCGCCGCGTTGGCCCGGCTCGCGGCCCTGGGCATGACGGCGGAGGCGGCGTTGGCCCGGCTGTTGTCGGGCGACCCAGTCCTGGCTCCCGCCGGGCTCGCGGCCCACCAGGCCATGCACGACGCCGTCGCGCCCTATCTGCACGCCATGCCGCCCCGCCCGGTCGCCGGCGCGGCGCCGTCGCAGCCGCCGCACCGCCGCGAGCTGCCGGCCCGCCGCCGCGGCTACACGCAAAAGGCTGCGGTCGGCGGGCACCGCGTCTACGTGCGGACCGGCGAGTACGCTGATGGCACGCTGGGAGAGGTCCATGTCACGCTGCCGCGGGAGGGCGCGGCGCTGCGCGGCATGATGGACAGCGTCACCGCGGCCGTGAGCCTTGGCCTGCAGCATGGCGTGGCGCTGCAAGACTATGTGGAGGCGCTCACTCTGACCCGGTTCGGACCCGCCGGCCGGGTCGAGGGGGACCCGGACGTCGGCCACGCGACCTCGATCCTGGACTACGTGTTCCGCAACCTAGCCGTTGCCTACCTCGGCCGCTGCGACGTGCCGGAAGGCGTGCCAGAAAACGTACTGGACGCCGTTTTAGATGACGGTGCCACGGGCTCGCCGTTGCTGCCGATGGACCTGCCGGCCCAGCCCCGCTCGCGGCGGCCGGGGCTGCGCCTGGTCGCCAATGGTTAGGGAGCCACGATGAACCCGGTCGATGAAAAGCTGTCCGAACTCGGCATCGCCCTGCCGTCGCCGATGGCGCCGGTCGCCAACTACGTCCCCTTCGTCGTCACCGGAAAGCTCGTGGTCGTTTCCGGCCAGCTTCCGGCGATGGACGGCAGCGTCGCCGTCGTCGGCAAGGTCGGCGAGGCCGTCAGCGTCGAGCAGGGCCAGCACGCCGCACGGCTGTGCTTCATCAACTTGCTGGCCCACCTGCGCGACGCTTGCGGCGGCGACCTGGGCCGGGTCCGCCGCGTGGTCCGGCTCGGCGGCTTCATCGCGTCCCCGCCGGGCTTCACCCAGCACGCCGCGGTGATGAACGGCGCGTCGGACCTCGCCGTCGCGGTGTTCGGCGAGGCCGGGCGCCATGCCCGCAGCACGATCGGCGTCCCTGCCCTGCCGCTCGACGCCGCCGTCGAGGTCGAGGGCATGTTCGAACTCGATTGAGGGGCTTTCTGAAGGGTTTTCGCTGGCGACGGCCGCGCCATATTCCTGGCATGCCCACCAAACTCGCCACGCTTACCTTGACGCTCCACCCCCATGTCTCCGAGATCGCGGCAGCGGACTGGGACGCCTGCGCCGGGCCGGGCAATCCGTTCGTGAGCCATGCGTTCCTGAGTGCATTGGAGGACAGCGGGTCGGCCAACGCGCGCACCGGCTGGATGCCGCAGCACGCGGCGCTGCGGGACGGCGACCGCGTCGTGGCGGTGGCGCCGATGTACGCGAAGTCGCACAGCTACGGCGAGTACGTATTCGACCACGGCTGGGCCAATGCGTTCGAGCGCGGCGGCGGCAGCTACTACCCGAAGCTCCAGGTTGCCGTGCCGTTCAGCCCGGTGCCGGGTCCGCGGCTGCTGGCGCGCGAGGACGCTGGCGTCGAGGCGATGGGACAGGCGCTGGCGCAGGCTTGCCAGGAGCTGAACCTTTCGTCGGTGCACGCGACGTTCTGCACCTCGGCCGACTGGGAGGCGCTGGGCCGCGCCGGCTGGCTGCAACGCCTGGGCACGCAGTTCCATTGGGAGAACGCGGGCTACGCGACATTCGACGACTTCCTGGCGGCGCTGAACTCCCGCAAGCGCAAGTCGATCAAGCGGGAGCGGCGGGACGCCAACGCGGCCGGGCTGCGCTTCCTGGCGCTGCGTGGGGACGAGATCAAGCCGAAGCACTGGGATGCGTTCTACAAGTTCTACACCTCGACCGTGGACCGCAAATGGGGCAGCGCCTACCTGACCCGCAAGTTCTTCCCGATGCTGTCCGAGCGCCTGGGCGACCGGGTGGTGCTGATGATGGCTGAATCCGACGGCGTGGCGGTCGCTGGCGCCCTGAACATGGTGGGCGACGAGGCGCTCTATGGCCGCAACTGGGGCTGCCGCGGCGACTGGCCGTTCCTGCATTTTGAGCTGTGCTACTACCGCGCGATCGAGTTCGCGATCGAGCACGGCCTGCAGCGCGTCGAGGCCGGCGCACAGGGCGAGCACAAAATCCAACGCGGCTACATGCCCCGGCCGACCTATTCCGCTCACTGGATCGCCCATCCTGGGTTGCGCCGCGCCGTGGAGGGCTTCCTGGAGCAGGAGCGCCCGGCCGTGCAGGCCGATATGGACGCGCTGGCCGAGCTGTCGCCCTACAAGCGCGCCGGAGATGGCGAGGGTTAGCCGGGCCAGCATACCGCAACACTATATTAATGGTCCCCGGCGATAGTGGCGGCATGCCCGAGGGACCGATAACGAGTTTCGACGAAGCATGGTGCGGCAGCGTGCCGGCGTTCCTGGGGCGGACGGGCTCCAAGGGCATTGGACTGCTGCGCGACGCTTTGGCCACGGTGCCGGGTGCGGATGGGTGGGCGGTGCTGCTGCACTACCGGCTGTTGCGCTTGGGCCTCCGCATCGACGCGGTGATCGTCACCCCAGGCGCGGTGCTCGCGTTCCGCATCGTCATGGACGCGACCAGGTTCAGCGCGGCGGACCGGACGGTGATCGAGGGTGCGGCGCTCGACCTTGCGGATTTCCATGCTGGGTGCAGGCGCATGCCGGTCGTGCCGATTTTGGTCGTGCCGAACGGCGGTCGTCCGCAGGGTGCCCGGCCATTGCCTCTACTCGGCGCGTCGCCGGTGGTCGAGACCACTCGGCTGTTGCTGCCCGGCCTGCTCCGCGACATCGCCGGCGGCTTCCCCGCGGTCCCCGGCGCAGCCCCGCCCAGCACGTGGGCGGCGGCGCCCTATCGCCCCGTGCCCGCGCTGGTCGACGCAGCATGCATGCTCTATGCGCGCCATGACGTTACGGCGCTCACTTTGGCGCAAGCCGGGCGCGGCGGGCTGGCGCGCACGGCAGCGGCGGTGGCCGAAGCGGTCGGGCGTGCCCGCGCGGAGGGGCTGCACCTGGCTGTGTTCGTTACGGGCGACCCCGGTGCGGGCAAGACCTTGTGCGGCCTCGACCTCGCCTTCGCTGGGCACGGCGCCGCGTTCCTCACCGGCAACCCGACTCTGGTGCACGTGCTGCGGGAGGCGCTGGCGCGGGACGCCGTGGGCCGCGGCATGGGACGCCGGGCGGCGCAGCAGCGCATGGCGGGCGTCATCCAGGCCCTGCCCCGCTTCCGCGACCACCATGTCCGGGACGCCGGGCCGCCGCCGGAGCGCATATTGATCATCGACGAGGCGCAGCGCTGCTGGACGGCGGCGCACGCCGTCAGCAAGACCCGCAACCGCCCGGTGCCGCTCGCCACCTCCGAACCCGGCCATCTGCTCGACATCATGGCGCGGCGCGAGGACTGGGCGGTGGTCGTCTGCCTGCTCGGCGGCGGGCAGGAGATCCATGAGGGCGAGGGCGGCATCGCCGAGTGGGGCCGGGCGCTGGCGGAACGGCCGAACTGGCGCGCGGTCGCGCCGCCCGAGGCGATGCAGGCCGCCGACCCGCGCCAGCGCCTCGCCGCCGACGTAGGCTTGGAATGGGACGGCCGGCTGCGCTTGGGCCAGGTCATGCGCAGCGTGGACGCCCCCTCGACCGCCGCCTGGGTCGAGGCGGCACTGTCCAATCGTCCGGGCGAAGCCAACGACATTGCCATGCGGGCCGGTGGCCTGCCATTCCGGCTGACGCGCTCGTTGCCGGACATGCGGGCCGCGCTGCGCAGCCGCGGGGCACGTCAATCGGGGTTGCTCGCCAGTTCGCAGGGCCGCCGCCTGCGGGCAGAGGGAGTGGGCAGCGTGCTGCCGCACCAGGACGAGGACGCGGTTGCCCGGTGGTTCCTCGACCGCTGGCCCGACATACGCAGCGCCGACGCGCTCGAAGTCGCCGCGACCGAGTTCTGCGTGCAGGGGCTTGAGCTGGACCAAGCCGGCGTATGCTGGGACGGCGACCTGGTGCGGACGTTGGACGGCGCCGGATGGCAGGTCCGCAACCTGCGCGGCAATGCCTGGATCACCGCGCGCCGGGCAGAGGCGGTCTCGAACCGGCTGAACGCCTACCGTGTGCTGCTGACGCGCGCACGTTTTGCCACAGTGGTCTGGGTGCCCCGCGGCGACGCGCGGGACCCGACACGGCTCCCGGCCCGGTTTGATGCAGTAGCAAAATATTTGCTGGCGTGCGGCGTCATTCCACTGGACCCGGCGCCTGAGCCGGCCGAAGCTGCCGCCATGTCCGAACCGTTCCTGTTGTGATCCGAATCCTTGCCATCCTGCTGGCCTTGACCGGCAGCGCGGGAGCGGCCGAGTTGCGGATCGCGACCTGGAACCTCGAATGGCTCACGGCCCGCAGTTTCGGGGACCCGGCTTTGCCCGACGACGTGCATCCGAAGCGGCCCGAAGACATCGACGCGCTCCGCCGCTACGCGCTCACGCTCAATGCCGACGTCGTCGCGTTCCAGGAGGTGGACGGACCCGAGATCGCCGCGAAGGTCTTTCCGCCAGAGCAGTACGCCATCTTCACCACCGGAGACCACGTTGTGCAGCGTGTCGGCTTTGCCGTCCGCCGCGGCATCCCGGTCGTGCCCAACCCGGACCTTGTTGGCCTCGACCTTTACCCCAACGCGCGGCACCGCCTGCGCAGCGGCGCCGACATCACGCTCGACCTTCCGGGCGGGCGGTTGCGCCTGCTGGCCGTCCACCTGAAAAGCGGCTGCAACCACGGGCGCCTCGCCGCCGACTCCGGCCGGGTCTGCGAGACGCTGCGGCTGCAAATTGCCCCGCTTCAGGGTTGGATCGCGCAGCGCCGCCAGGAGGGCGTGCCCTTCGTGCTGCTTGGTGATTTCAACCGGCGGATGGAGAACCGGGACGAGTTGCTGGCAGCCCTGCTTGCCGCCGCGCCATTGGCCCGCGCGACGGAGGGCCACGGCAGCCCTTGCTGGGGCGGCAACACCTTTATTGACCATATCTTCGCCGGAGGTGCCGCGCGTGGCTGGATGCAGCCCGAAACGCTGCGGGTCATGGTCTACCGCGAGACGGACGAGGCGGCGAAAGAGCGGCTCTCGGACCACTGTCCGGTCTCCGTCCGCTTTCGCCTGCCCGATTAGCCGGCTAGTCTCCAAACAAATCCTAACGGAGATTTTGCCATGAGCCTAACCGTCCTTATCACCGGCGCCACTGCCGGCTTCGGAGAGGCGATTGCGCGCCGCTTCATCCATGACGGCCACCGCGTGATCGCCACGGGCCGCCGGGCCGAGCGGCTGCAGGCGCTGCAAAGTGAACTCGGCGCAAACCTGCTGCCCTTCCAGCTCGACGTAACCGACGCTGCCGCGACAGCCGCATTGCCGGGCAGCCTGCCCGAGGGCTGGCAAGAGGTGGACGTGCTGGTGAACAACGCTGGCCTCGCGCTGGGCACCGCGCCGGCCCACCAGGCCAACCTCGGGGATTGGGACACGATGGTGGCGACCAACGTCACCGGCCTGATCCGGCTCACCCACGCGGTCCTGCCCGGCATGGTGGCGCGCGACCACGGCCATATCGTCAACCTGAGCAGCACGGCAGCCAGCTATCCGTATCCCGGCGGCAACGTTTACGGCGCGAGCAAGGCATTCGTGATGCATTTCAGCGCCAACCTGAAAGCGGATTTGGTCGGCACCGGCGTACGCATCACTGATTTGGAGCCTGGACTGGTCGGCGGCAGCGAGTTCAGCAAAGTGCGTTTCGGCGGCGACGCGGACAAGGCCGCTGCTGTCTACGCCGGAACGACCCCATTGTCGCCGCAGGACATCGCCGAGGCCGTGGCGTGGGTGGTTGGCCTACCGGCCCACGTGAACATCAACCGGCTTGAGATGATGCCAACCTGCCAAGCTGCGGGGCCGCTGGCGATCAAGCGCCGGGGCAGCTAGGCCGAGACCGCCACGCCCTTCCAAAAAGCGACGCGGCCCCGGATGTTCGCGGCTGTGTCCTTCGGCTCCGGATAGAACCAGATGGCGTCCTTGTTCACGGTGCCGCCGACGTTCAGCGTCATGTAATGCGCCGTGCCCTTCCAGGGACATACGCTAGTGTGGCTGCTCGGCTCCACGAACTCCGAACGCAGGCTCGCCACCGGGAAGTAGGCGTTGCCCTCGACGGTGACGATATCATCGCTCTCGGCGACGATTTGGCTGTTCCAAACTGCTTTCATGCGACCTCCGCAAAGCAAAAGGCCGGGCACATGGCCCAGCCTTTGTTAGTAACCCCTACTCGGCCGTCTCAGGTTCAAGCTCCGACGAACCCTCGTCGCCGTCGCCCTCGGCTTTCGACATTCCCTGCTGCACCGCCTCGGTGAACTCGAAGTCCAGCTTGTCCTCACGCAGCGCAACCTTGACCGAGCCGCCCTTGACCAGCTTGCCGAACAACAGTTCCTCGGCCAACGGCTTCTTGATATACTCCTGGATGACCCGACCCAACGGACGCGCGCCATACAGCCGGTCGTAGCCCCGCTCAGCTAGCCACTCCTTGGCCGCCGAAGACAGCTCGATCGTCACGTTGCGGTCGGCGAGTTGCGCCTCAAGCTGCATGACAAACTTCTCGACAACGCGGCCCACGATCTCCGGCGTCAGCCCGGCGAAGGTGATCGTCGCGTCCAGACGGTTGCGGAACTCCGGCGTGAACAGCCGCTTGATCGCCTCGGTGTCCTCACCCTCGCGCTCCGTGCTGCCGAACCCGATGGCCTCCTTTGCCATGTCGCTGGCGCCGGCATTCGTCGTCATGATCAGGATCACGTTGCGGAAGTCGACGACCTTGCCGTTGTGATCGGTTAGCTTCCCGTGGTCCATGACCTGCAACAAGATGTTGAACAGGTCAGGATGCGCCTTCTCGATCTCATCGAGCAGCAGCACGCAGTGCGGATGCTGGTCAATTGCGTCGGTCAGCAACCCACCCTGGTCGAACCCGACATAGCCCGGCGGCGCACCGATCAGGCGGGACACGCTATGCCGCTCCATGTACTCGCTCATGTCGAACCGCGTCAGCTCGATGCCGAGGGTGCTGGCAAGCTGCCGGGCGACTTCAGTCTTGCCGACACCGGTTGGCCCGCTGAACAGGTAGTTGCCGATCGGCTTCTCCGCCTCGCGCAGCCCGGCCCTGGACAGCTTAATTGCTGCGGCTAGCGCCTCAATCGCCTTGTCCTGGCCGAACACCATCGCCTTCAGGTCGCGCTCCAGGTTCCGCAGCGTTTCCTTGTCGTCGGCCGAAACCGACTTGGGCGGGATGCGGGCAATCTTGGCGACGATCTCCTCGACATCGCGCAGCGTCACCATCTTGCGGCGCTTGCCCTCCGGTTGCAGCATCCGGGACGCGCCCACCTCGTCGATCACGTCGATGGCCTTGTCGGGCAGCTTGCGGTCGTTGATGTACTTGGCCGAAAGCTCGACGGCGCCGCGGATCGCCTCCTCGGTGTAGCGAACCTTATGATGCTTCTCGTAGTTGGTTTTAAGGCCGCGAAGGATCTTGATCGCGTCCTCCAGCGACGGCTCGTTCACGTCGATCTTCTGGAAGCGCCGCACCAGCGCGCGGTCCTTCTCGAAGTAGTTGCGGTATTCCTTGTAGGTCGTGCTGCCGACGCAGCGTAGGCTGCCCGCCGCCAGCGCCGGCTTCAACAGGTTGGAGGCGTCCATGGCGCCGCCGCTGGTCGCACCCGCGCCGATGACGGTGTGAATTTCGTCAATGAACAGGATGCTGCCGGGATGCGCCTCAAGCTCAGTCACCACCGCCTTGAGCCGCTCCTCAAAGTCGCCGCGGTAACGGGTGCCGGCCAGCAACGCGCCCATGTCCAGTGCGAAGATGGTGGACTTCGCCAGCACTTCCGGCACGTCGCCCTCGACGATGCGCTTGGCTAGGCCCTCGGCGATGGCGGTCTTGCCGACGCCGGGGTCGCCGACATAGAGCGGGTTATTCTTGGTGCGCCGGCACAGGATTTGGATTGTGCGCTCGATCTCGGAGTCGCGGCCGATCAACGGGTCGATCTTGCCGGCGGCTGCCTTTTTGTTGAGGTTCACGCAGTAGTTGCTGAGTGCATCCTGGGCGCGCCGGCCAGGCTTTTCTTCGCGCTCGTTCTCTGGCGTGTTCTCCTCCTTGGCACCCTGCGTTGGACGCTGTGCGGCGCGGCCAGGCGCCTTGGCGATCCCATGCGAAATAAAGTTGACCGCATCGAGCCGCGTCATGTCCTGCAACTGCAAGAAGTAGACGGCGTGGCTCTCCCGCTCGCTGAACAGCGCGACCAGCACGTTGGCGCCAGTCACCTCGTCGCGGCCGGAACTCTGGACGTGGATCGCCGCGCGCTGCACGACACGCTGGAAACCGGCGGTCGGCTTCGGGTCGCCGGGCCGCTCGGTCGCGAGGCCCGAAAGATCTTTGTCCAGAAACTCGCCGAGGTCCTGGCGAAGTTTGTCGAGGTCCACGCCGCAGGCGCGGAGGACGGTGGCGGCGTCGCTGTCTTCCGCCAGGCCAAGCAGCAAGTGCTCAAGCGTGGCGTACTCATGCCGACGCTCGCTGGCGAGGGACAGGGCGCGATGCAGCGTCTGTTCAAGGTTGCGTGACAACATAGCGAATGACGCTCCTTCGCGCTGGGGTCTTTGCCGCCGATGCGGCTCGACCCAATCCGATGCAGGTCCCAAGCAGTTTGGGGTAGCTATTTAGATGGGATGGCATGCCGCTTTGTGCAGCCCACCCTCCCCGAACGGCCTATTCCTTCTCGGCCTATTCCTTCTCGATCGTGCATTGCAGCGGGTGCTGGTTCTGCCGGGCCAAATCCATGACCTGCGTCACTTTGGTCTCAGCGACCTCATACGTATAGGCCCCGCAAACCCCAACGCCGCGGCGATGCACATGCAGCATGATGCGCGTCGCCTCCTCACGGGTTTTTTGGAAAAAACGCTCCAGCACATGGACCACGAACTCCATGGGCGTGTAGTCGTCGTTGAGCATCAAAACTTTGTACATCGCGGGTTTGCGCGTTTTTGGCCGCGCCTTCACCACCACGCCTATCGTGGGTCCATCCCCGTTGCCGCGTTTGTCGTTGTCGCTCATCGCCTTGAAAGCCCACTACCCTGACACCCGAGTCGCCGCGGCACGCCGCAGCACCTTCTTGAGACCAACGCGCCAGAATAGCGCGTTTGCCGGCCCGGCTAGGTCGGCGGCGCCGCATTAGCCGGACAAGCCATCGGCCACCCTTGAGGGGCATGCCGCCAGCCTACCTTGAGAAGCATATCGGAACGCGGGGGCCTGAGAAAAGGTTTAGCGTCGCCCTTCCCGGATATTCGACTGGGGGCGTGGCGCAATGAACAAAAAAACGGCCCGAGGCGGTGCCCCAAGCCGTTTTTAGCATCTTCGTGAGGCAAACGGGTTTACGAGACGTAAACGGAGTCGTGAGCTAGGCGGGCTTGCCAAAGGATTGCGCCGCCAGCGACATGCGGCCGGCGATCGGCGCGATGGCCTGCTCGGCAAGCTTGAAGGACGTCTCGGCGACCTGGCCGGTCTGCGTCAGCGTCTTCTCGACGGCCGACTGCGCCAGCGTGGCCTGCAAATCAATGGCCTCCTTGATGGAGCGGACGCTGCCGAGGGCGCGGAACGTGCTCATCGCTTCGTCCATCGACGCCTGCGCGCCCGCGGCCATCATTTTGCCGATGTCCTGCAAGCCGGCCGCGACGATCTGGCTGGACTTGACCAATGCCTCGACGTTGCCCTGGCCGAAGCTGACGAACTCTTCTGCGGTCTTCATGATCGGTGTTCCTATGGTGTGCCGGGGCGACGGCCCCGCCGGGTCAAAACCAGTGCCGTTGGTCCCGCTGCTGCGAGGTATGGGCGGAGCAGGTCGCACCTGGCGTTCAACACCGGATGCTGCATTGCAACAATCAATGTGTGCCGGGTCCCGAGCGCCAAGTCAACGTTATTTGTGCGGTGCAGCAGGAAATGCTTGCAACCATCTCATCGCATCAATAATCGGGCGTCGGTAAACCGCTAGGCGAAATAGGCTTGGGCCGCGACAATCGCTGGACAGCCACGGGTCTGCCCCCATAGGCTCGCATGGCTCACTGCAGGGATGGGTCGTAATGGCCGGGTTCGCCTTCAAACACCGTCGTCGACCGCGGCTGCTCGATTTGGCTGCCGCTGCACTTGCGCTGGCGCTGTCGGTTGGCGCCGCGTCGGCCCAGGTCGGGTCCGACCGCTATGCGTCCATCACGATCGACGCTGGCAGTGGCGAGGTCCTCTCGGCCGTCAACGCCGACGAGTACCGCTTCCCTGCCAGCCTGACCAAGCTGATGACGGTCTACATGTTGTTCGAGGCGCTGCGCGACCGGCGGCTGGCGCTTTCGCAGCCCGTTCCGGTTTCGTCTTGGGCGGCGTCCATGATGCCTACCAAGCTCGGCCTGCTGCCCGGCACCTATATCACGGTCGAGCAGGCGCTGCTCGGCCTGGTGACCAAATCTGCGAACGACGCCGCCGCCGCGCTCGGCGAGCTGATGGGCGGCGACGAGGAACGCTTTGCCCAGATGATGACCCTGCGGGCCCGTGCGCTCGGCATGACCCGCACGACCTTTCGCAACGCATCGGGCTTGCCGGACGAGGGCCAGGTGACGACGGCGCGCGACTTGGCGGTCCTGGCACGCCACCTCGTGCAAGACTTTCCGCTGTATTATTGGTATTTCAGCGTGCCGTCGTTCTCCTTCCAGGGACGCACGGTGTTGAATCACCAGCGCATGCTGCAAACCTACCCAGGCGCGGACGGGCTGAAGACCGGCTACATCGGCGCGTCCGGCTTCAACGCCGTGACCTCGGCCATGCGGTCCGACAAGCGGCTCATCGGCGTCGTGCTCGGCGCGGGGTCCGGGTGGGAGCGCGACCAACACATGGCCTCGCTGCTTGACCAAGGGTTCGAACACGAGGGCGTGCCGGCGATGGCGCAACGCGACACGTCGGCCCCATACCGGGTCAGCCAGTTCATCAGCCTCGCCCAAACGGCGCCATTCGCCGCGACGCCGCAGCCCCGCGACTACTTCATCGCCCGAGGCGGGCATCGCAGGGTGCGCTCCGTCCAGGCCACCGCGCCCCAGACTGCCGCGCCCCAGGCTGCCGTGCCGTCCAACCTGCGTGCCGCCTTGTCGCGCCGGGGCCAGGAGCTGCGGGGCGAGCGGCTGCATTCGCGTTCGATCATGGCGCTGCTGCCGCACACCTTGAGGCCCCCGCCCCTCCTGGGGTCCGCATCCTCGCACGCGGCGCCTGCGCGGGGAGGCGTGCGCTCCGACCGGGCAGCGGGCACCCGCACGGCCGTTCGATGGACCGGCCGCTTCCCCGGCTGATACCAGGGCGCTGCGTCGGAGGTCGCGCCCCTGCGTGATCGGAGATTGTGCCCTTGCGTGCGACGCCGACGCTGCGCATTTTGCTGGTGACATCACAGGGACAGGAGGCCGGGCGCGCATGGACGGTGGCACCGACGCAAGACGCATCACGATCCACTCGCCCGAAGACTTCGCTGGCATGCGCGTCGCCGGGCGGCTGGCAGCCGAGGCGCTCGACATGATCGCCCCGCATGTGCGGCCCGGCGTCACGACCGCGGCGCTCGACACCCTGTGTCACGATTTCATCCAAGCGCACGGGGCGGTCCCGGCGCCGTTGAACTACCGTGGCTTCCCAAAATCGATCTGCACCTCGATCAACCATGTCGTCTGCCACGGCATCCCCGGCGACCGCCGGCTGGTGGAGGGGGACGTGCTGAACATCGACGTCACCGTGGTGCTCGACGGCTGGCACGGGGACAGCAGCCGGATGTACGCGGCCGGGCGGCCGTCGACCAAGGCGCACAAGCTGATCGACGTGACCTATGAAGCGCTGATGCGCGGCGTCGCGGCGGTGCGGCCGGGCGCCACGCTCGGCGACCTCGGCCACGCGATCCAGGTCTATGTCGAGGCCAACCGGTTCAGTGTCGTGCGCGACTTCTGCGGCCACGGCATCGGCCGCCGCTTCCACGAGGCGCCGAATATCCTGCACTTCGGCCGCGCCGGCGAGGGTCCGGTGCTGCGGCCCGGCATGTTCTTCACCATCGAGCCGATGGTCAACGCTGGCCGGCCCGAGGTGAAGGTGCTCGACGACGGCTGGACCGCCGTGACCCGCGACCGCAGCCTGTCGGCGCAGTTCGAGCACATGGTCGGCGTGACGGAGGACGGCTGCGAGGTGTTCACCATCTCCCCGGCCGGGTTGCACAAGCCGCCGTACGAATAACTCTTTACGAATGATCCATTCGACCACCCACCGGCTGCGGTTCAACGACACCGACCGGCTGGGGCACGTGAACAACGCGGTGTTCGCCGTCATGCTGGAGCAGGGCCGGTCGGAGCTGGCGGTCGAGGCCGGGCTGCCGATCGAGTCCGACACGGCGGCGCTCGTCATCGTACGGCTGGAGCTGGACTTCCTGCGCGAGATGGCGTGGCCCGGCGCCGTGACAGTCGAGACTGAGGTCGCCCGGCTCGGAGAGCGGTCCTTCACCCTGCACCAGCGCCTGGCCCTGGAGGGCGAGCTCTGCGCCCGCGCGACGACGATCCTGGTGGTGATGGACCGGGCGGCGCGGCGTGCGGTTCCGCTCGAAGGCGCGTGGCGGGACAGCCTGGCGCGCTGGCAGGCGGCCGGGTGATGCATGGCTGATCCCGACGACCTGCTGCAACTGGGGGTGCCGGAAAAGCCGGCTCGGCGGCCCGACCCGGTCCCGCCGTCGCCGGCCAGCGCGGAGGGCCACCGTAACCGCCTGCGCGCACGCCTGCTGACCGGCGGCCCGGACAGCGTCGCGGACCACGAGCTGCTGGAGATGGTGCTGTTCCTCGCCCTGCCCCGGCGCGACACCAAGCCGGTTGCCCGCGCCCTGCTGGCCCGGTTCGGCAGCTTTGCCGGCGCGGTGTCCGCCCCGTTGCCGGAGCTGCGGAGCGTCGAGGGCATGGGCGACGCCGGCGCCGCCGCGTTGAAGACGATCCAGGCCGCGGCGCTGCGGCTGGTCCGGGCCGAGGTGCTGGACCAGCCGGTGCTGGGCAACTGGGACCGGCTGATCGACTACCTGACGGCCATGCTGGCGCGGGAGCGCGTCGAGCAGTTCCGCATCCTGTTCCTCGACAACCGCAACCGCCTGCTCGCCGACGAAGCGCAGGCGCGCGGCACGGTCAACCATACCCCGGTCTACCCGCGCGAGGTGGTGAAACGCGCGCTGGAGCTGCACGCCACGGCGTTGATCCTGGTCCACAACCACCCGAGCGGCGACCCGAGCCCGTCCCGCGACGACATCGAGATGACCCGGCTCGTGAAGCAGGCCGCGGCGGCCCTGTCCATCACGTTGCATGACCACGTGATCGTCGGCAACGGCCGCTGGTTCAGCTTCCGCCAGGAGGGCATGCTCTAGCCCTGGGGACCCGCTAGGCCGGCATGTGCGCCGAGATGTCGTGCGCGCCGTCCCAAATCAGTTTCAGCGCGACGTAAACCACGACCGCGAGGCCAACCCAAGCGATCCACCGGTAGCGCTCCAGCAGGTCCGCGACCAGCCGGGCCGCGACGCCCATGAGCACGACGGAGATCGTCAGGCCCGTCACCAGGACCCAGGGGTGCTCGCGGGAGGCGCCCGCGACCGCCAGCACGTTGTCCAGGCTCATGGACATATCGGCGAGCACGATCTGCAGCATCGCCTGTCGCATGGTTTTCACCGGGGCGCCCGCCAGCGCGGCCGTGCCATGGCGGGAGCCGCGCAGCTCCCGGTACATGCGCCAGGCCACCCACAGCAGCAGCACGCCGCCAGCGAAGACCAGGCCGACGATCGCGAGCAGCCTCAGGGTGAGCAGCGCGAAGCCGATCCGCAGCACCGTCGCTATGGCGATGCCGATCAGGATGGCGCGGGACTTCTGTGCCCCCGGCAGCCCGGCCACTGCCATGCCAACGACCACGGCGTTGTCGCCCGCCAGCACCAGGTCGATCAGCAGCACCTGCCCGAGGGCGGCCAGTTGCGGCCATAACAGGTCCAGGAGGGTCAGCGCAGGCTCCTATGGCATCTCGCGCCGCGGCCTTGTTTTCACGGGCGCACGGGCGTACTGCGGACAGGCATCCCCCGCAAGCCGACGAGGCTGCCAATGGTCCCCCGCTATTCCCGCCCTGCCATGACCGCGATCTGGGCGCCCGAGAACCGGTTCCGCATCTGGTTCGAGATCGAGGCCCTGGCCGCCGAGGCCATGGCCGAACTGGGCAGCATCCCCGCGGAGGCCGCCCGTGCCATACGCGCCCGCGGTCAGGCGAAGGTCGCGGACATCAGCCAAGCCGACCTCGACCGCATCGACGCCATCGAGGCCGAGACCCGGCACGACGTCATCGCCTTCCTCACCTGGCTAGCTGAGGGGATCGGACCCGACAGCCGCTTCGTCCACCAGGGCATGACCAGCAGCGACGTGCTCGACACCTGCTTCTCCCTGCAACTGACCCAGGCGGCCGACCTGCTGCTGGCGGACCTCGACGCGCTGCTCGCTGCGCTGAGGCGCCGGGCGGTCGAGCACAAGCATACGCTGACCATCGGCCGCAGCCACGGCATCCACGCGGAGCCGACGAGCTTTGGCCTGAAGCTCGCCGGGCACTACGCCGAGTTCGCCCGCAACCGCGCCCGGCTCGTGCAGGCGCGTGCCGAGGTGGCGGTCTGCGCCATCAGCGGCGCCGTCGGCACCTATGCCCATGTCGACCCCGCCGTGGAGCTGCATGTGGCCGGGAAGCTCGGCTTGCGGCCGGAGCTGGTTTCGACCCAGGTGATCCCGCGCGACCGCCACGCCGCGTTCTTTTGCACGCTGGGCGTGATCGCGTCCGGCATCGAGCGGCTGGCGACCGAGGTCCGCCATTTGCAGCGGAGCGAGGTGCGGGAGGCCGAGGAGTTCTTCCATGTGGGCCAGAAGGGCAGCAGCGCCATGCCGCACAAGCGCAACCCGGTGCTGTCGGAGAACCTGACCGGCCTCGCCCGCATCGTGCGCGCCGCCGTTATTCCCGCGCTGGAGAACGTGGCGCTGTGGCACGAGCGCGACATCAGCCACTCCAGCGTGGAGCGGGCGATCGGGCCGGACGCGACGGTGACGCTCGACTTTGCCCTGATGCGGCTGGCGGGGATGGTCGACAAGCTCACGGTTTACCCCGAGCGGATGGCGGCCAACCTTGAGAGCCTGGGCGGCGTGGTCCACAGCGGCGAGGTGCTGCTGGCGCTGACGCGGGCGGGGATTTTGCGTGAGGACGCCTATGCCATCGTGCAGCGCAGCGCCATGGCGACCTGGACCAGGCTCGGCCAGCCGGACGCGAGGAGCTTCCGCGCCAACCTGGAGGCCGATCCGGAGGTGGCCGGGCGCGTGCCTACGGCGGAGCTGGACCGCGCGATGGCGGCGGAGATGCACCTGCGCCACGTCGATCACGTGTTCGCGCGCGTGTTCGGCGGCCACGAAGTTGCCATGGCAGCGGCCTGAATCAGCCGCCATCGGTGCGTAGGTTGACAGTGGATCGGAGGAGGTCCCTGACAATGCGCAAGTTTTTGATGGGTTTGACTGTTTTGGCCGGTGCCGTCGTGGGGGTGGGTGCGAATGCCGCGAATGCCGCGCCACGGTTTGTCGTCCCTGTCCCGGCGGTTTCTGATGCGGTTCTGGTGCAGCCGGTGCAGTATTACGAGGACTGGCGCTACAACGAGTGGCGCCGGCGCGAGGAGTTCGAGCGCTTCCGCCGCCATGAGGGGTGGCGCCATGAGCGGCATGAGGCTCGCGAACACGAGGAGCGCGAACACGAACACCACGGCTGGTAGTGCGCGGCGCAGGGTGGCATACGCGCCGCCGTGTGTACCGTCATCCTCCTGTTGCGGCCCGGCCATCCCTGGCCGGTCCTGATCGCGGCCAACCGTGACGAGCGGTTGGACCGGCCATGGGACGCCCCCGGCGCACACTGGCCGGAGCAGCCGGGCGTCGTTGCGGGCCGCGACCGGCTCGGAGGCGGCACCTGGATGGCGATGCGCAATGGCCTGGTCGCCGCCGTGCTGAACCGGCCCGGCAGCCTGGGGCCGGCGCCGGGCAAGCTGAGCCGGGGCGGCTTGCCGCTGATGGCGTTGGGGCACGAGTCTGCCGCAGCGGCGGCGGATGCGCTGCTGGCATTGGACGGCGCGGCCTACCGTGGCTTTAACATGGTTGTGGCCGACCGGCATTCGGCGCGCTTCGTCCGCGGCCTCGGCCACGGCCGGCCGGAGGGCTGGGCGCTTCCGCCGGGGCTGCATATGGTCACGTCACACGACCCGAACGATCTCGACAGCCCGCGGACCCGGATGCACCTGCCCCGTTTCGCCGCCGCCGTGGCGCCTGATCCGGCGCGCGGCGATTGGGCGGCATGGCGGGCGTTGCTCGCCGACCGCTCCGGCGCTCCCGAGGCGGCGCTGAGCGTGCCGCCGCGAGACGGCTTTGGGACCGTGTGCTCGTCGCTGGTCGGCTTGCCGGCCGAGGGTGCGCCGGTGTGGCTGTTCGCGGCTGGCCCGCCGGACCAGGCGGCGTTCAGGCCCGTTGCGGCCGGGGCGCCGCGTTGACCCTGCCCCTGCTCCCCAGCCGTGCGCGTCGCGGGCGTGGCGGGCGCGGCGCCCCGCTGCTATATCCCCCGCGTGCGCGGCCGATCTGGGCCGCGTGGTGAAAAGGATCGCGGGCATGGCACGCCGCCGGCAACTCTATGAGGGCAAAGCCAAGGTGCTGTTCGAGGGTCCGGAGCCGGGCACGCTCGTCCAGTACTTCAAGGACGACGCCTCCGCCGGGAACGGCGCCAAGAAGGGCACCATCACCGGCAAGGGCGTGCTGAACAACCGCATCAGCGAGTATCTGATGATGCGGCTGGCCGAGATCGGGGTGCCGACGCACTTCGTCCGCCGGCTGAACATGCGCGAGCAGCTTATTCGCGAAGTGGAGATAATTCCGCTTGAGATCGTGGTGCGCAACGTGGCGGCCGGCAGCCTGTCGACCCGGCTCGGCATTCCCGAGGGCACCCGCCTGCCCCGCAGCATCATCGAGTACTACTACAAGAACGACGCGCTGAACGACCCGATGGTGGCGGAGGAGCACATCACCGCCTTCGGCTGGGCCAGCACGCAGGACATGGACGACATCGTGAGCCTGACGTTGCGGGTGAACGACTTCCTGACCGGGCTGTTCCTGGGGGTCGGCATCAGCCTGATCGACTTCAAGCTGGAATTCGGCCGGCTGTGGGAGGAGGACGACATGCGGGTGGTGCTGGCGGACGAGATCAGCCCGGACAACTGCCGCCTGTGGGACACCAAGACGAACGAGAAGATGGACAAGGACCGGTTCCGCCGGGACATGGGCCGGGTCGAGGAGGCCTACCAGGAGGTCGCGCGCCGGCTGGGCATCCTGCCGGAGGCGGGCAACAACGACATGAAGGGGCCGGAGGCGATGCAGTGAAGGCGCCCGGCTTTAAAGCACCCGGCCTTAAGGCAATTGTCACCGTCATGCTGAAGCCCGGGGTGCTGGACCCGCAGGGCAAGGCGATCGGGCACGCGCTGCACTCGCTTGGCTTCTCTGGCGTGGGCGAGGTCCGGGCCGGCAAGGTGATCGAGCTTGAACTGGCCGAGCAGGACCCGGTAAGGGCACGTGCGAGCGCTGAGGAGATGGCGCGCAAACTGCTGGCCAACACCGTTATTGAGGGCTTTCACGTGGAGATTGCATCATGAAGCTGCTTCTTGGAACCGTGTTCTCGCTGGCGGCGGCTGTCGGAACGGCGCACGCCGCGCGTTTTTCTGCCTTGGATGGCAACAGGCTGATTGGCCTGTGCGCCGGGCGCGACCGCGGCATGGCGGCTGAATGCACCGCATTCATCAATGGCGTCTCTGACGCGGCCAGTTCCTATCAGGAACTGCGCCCGGCCGATGGCAGCAAGGGCGACCGGCTCCCGGCCTATATTTGCGTGCCCACCGAAGTAACCGGGGTGCAAATGCGGCAAACGGTCATCAGTTGGGCCAGGGCGCATCCGGAAAGCCAGCGCCTCCAGGCATCCGGCGTCGTGCTGCGCGCTTTGCACGACAGCTACAAGTGCCAGAACACCGGGGGCGGCATGACGCAGTGAGGGCCGGCGTCGTCGTTTTTCCCGGCACCAACCGGGAGCGCGACGTCGTGCTGGCGCTCCAGGCCGTCTCTGGCCGGCGGCCCCGCATGGTTTGGCACCGCGACACTGACATCTCGGGCCTCGACCTTGTCGTGCTGCCGGGCGGGTTCAGCCATGGCGACTATCTCCGCTGCGGCGCGATGGCGGCGCGGTCGTCGGTGATGGACGCGATTCGCGGGTTTGCGGCGGGCGGCGGGCATGTGCTGGGCATCTGCAACGGGTTCCAGATGCTGACCGAGGCCGGGCTGCTGCCGGGCGCGCTGCTGCGCAACGCTTCGTTGAGGTTCCTTTCGCAAGATTGCCACCTGCGGGTGGAGCGCGCCGACACTGCGTTCACCCGTCATTACCAGCACGGCCAGGTGTTCCGCGCGCCCATGGCGCATGGCGACGGCAACTACTTTACTGATTCGGCCACGCTCGACCGATTGGAGGGCGAAGGGCTTGTCGCGCTGCGCTACGCGGCCCCAACCGGCGAGACCGTGCCGGAGGCGAACCCGAACGGCTCCGCCCGCAGCATCGCCGGCGTCCTCAGCCCGAACCTGCGCGTGCTCGGCCTGATGCCGCACCCCGAGGACTTGATCGACCCGTTGATGGGCGGCACCGATGGCCTGCCGCTGTTCGCCGGCATGGCCGAGGCCCTGGCCGCATGATGGCCGACGCGAAAGCGGGTCGCGACGTCACCCCGGCGCTGGCCCGCGAGTTCGGCCTGAGCGCCGACGAATATGGCCGCGTGCTGGCCATCATGGGCCGCATCCCGAGCCTCACCGAACTCGGCATCTTCAGCGTAATGTGGTCCGAGCATTGCAGCTACAAATCCAGCCGCGTCTGGCTGAAACAGCTTCCCACGACCGCGCCCTGGGTCATCCACGGCCCCGGCGAGAACGCCGGCGTTGTCGACATCGGCGACGGCCTGGCCGCCGTCTTCAAGATGGAAAGCCACAACCACCCGAGCTTCATCGAGCCTTACCAGGGCGCGGCGACCGGCGTCGGCGGCATCCTGCGCGACGTGTTCACCATGGGCGCGCGGCCGGTCGCCAACCTGAACGCGCTGCGCTTCGGCGATCCCGACGACCCCCGCACCCGGCGCGTGGTGGACGGCGTGGTGCGCGGCATCGGCGGCTACGGCAACAGCGTCGGCGTGCCGACGGTGGGCGGCGAGGTGAACTTCCACCCGGCCTACAACGGCAACCCGCTCGTCAACGCGATGACGGTCGGCATCGCGCCGCGCGACCGCATTTTCCTCAGTGCCGCCGCGGGGATCGGCAACCCCGTCGTCTATGTGGGGTCGAAGACCGGGCGGGACGGCATCCACGGCGCGACGATGGCCAGCGCGGAGTTCGGGGCCGACTCCGACGAGAAGCGCCCCACGGTGCAGGTCGGCGACCCCTTCACGGAAAAGCTGCTGATCGAGGCGTGCCTGGAGCTGATGGCGACGGACGCGATCGTGGCGATCCAGGACATGGGCGCCGCCGGGCTGACGAGCAGCAGCGTGGAGATGGCGGGCAAGGGCAGCGTCGGCATCGAGCTGGACCTCGACCAGGTGCCGCAGCGGGAGGCCGCGATGACGGCCTATGAAATGATGCTGTCGGAAAGCCAGGAGCGCATGCTGATGGTGCTGCGCCCGAACCGGCAGGACGTGGCCCGCGCGATCTTCGACAAGTGGGAGCTGGATTTCGCTGTCATCGGCCACCTGACAAACACCGGGCGCATCGTGGTGCGGCACCGGGGCATGGTCGAAGCGGACATCGCGCTGGGTCCGCTGGCCGAGCAGGCGCCACTCTACCACCGGCCGACGGCCGAGGCGCCGAAGCCGGCCGCATTGGGCGAGGTGGACGACCCCGTGGGGCTGGCGCCGGCGCTGTTGACCTTGGTCGGCTGTCCCGACTTGTGCTCCCGCGCCTGGGTCTGGAACCAGTATGACAGCACCATCGGCGGCCAAACCGTCCAGCGGCCCGGCGGCGCCGACGCGGCCGTGGTCCGCATCGAAGGGCTGGCGCGGGCCCTGGCGCTCACCACCGACTGCACGCCGCGCTATTGCGCCGCGGACGCCGAGGCCGGCGGCATGCAGGCCGTGGCCGAGGCCTGGCGCAACCTGACCGCCGTCGGCGCACGCCCGTTGGCGATCACCGACAACATGAACTTCGGCAACCCCGAGAAGCCCGAGATCATGGGCCAGTTCGCCGCCGGCATCCGCGGCATGGCGGCGGCGTGCCGGGCGCTGGACTTCCCGGTCGTGAGCGGCAACGTGAGCTTGTACAACGAGACCGATGGCCGCGGCATCCTGCCGACGCCGGCGATCGGCGGCCTTGGCGTGCTGGAGGACGCGCGCCACTGCGTCGGGTTGGCGCTGCAACCAGGGCTTGACTTGGTGCTGGTGGGAGCGACGCAGGGCTGGCTGGGCCAGTCGCTATGGCTGCGCGAGATTGCCGGCCGAGAGGACGGGCCGCCGCCGCCGGTCGACCTCGCGGCAGAGCGCCGCAACGGCGATTTCGTGCGCGGCCAAATCCTCGGCGGCCAGGTGCGCGCCTGCCACGACGTTTCGGATGGCGGCCTGCTGGTCGCGGTGGCCGAGATGGCGCTGGGTGGCCGGATCGGCGCGGCCTTGGCAGCGCCGCCTGCCGGGGTCGCCGCACACGCATTCTGGTTCGGCGAAGACCAGGCCCGCTACGTGCTGGCGGTTGCCGACGCAGATGCCGCGCTGGCCGCCGCCGCGACCGCGGGAGTGCCGGCGATGCGGCTCGGCCGTGTCGGCGGAGAGGATTTGACACTGCCCGGCGGCGTCGCCATATCGGTCAGAGAGCTGCGGGCGGCGCATGAGCGCTTTTTCCCAGCCTGGATGGGGAACTAGCTATGGCGATGGTGGCCAGCGAGATCGAGGCCCTGATCAGGGATGCGTTGCCCGACGCGCAGGTCACGATCGCGGACCTGGCCGGCGACGGCGACCACTATGCGGCCACCGTGGTCAGCGAGGCGTTCCGCGGCCGTTCCCGTGTCCAGCAGCACCAGATGGTCTATGCAGCGCTTCAAGGCCGAATGGGCGGGGCGTTGCACGCCCTCGCCTTGCAGACCTCCACGCCCCTATAGGAGCCGATATCATGAGCAACCCAATCCACGAACGCATCCAGGGCGAGATCACCGCCAACCCGGTCATGCTATATATGAAGGGCAACGCGATGTTCCCGCAGTGCGGGTTCTCGGCCCGCGTCGTGCAGATCCTGACGCACCTTGGCGTGCCGTTCCAGACCGCCAACGTGCTTGAGGACCCGGAGCTGCGCGAGGGCGTGAAGCAGTTCTCAAGCTGGCCGACCGTGCCGCAGCTCTACGTGAAGGGCGAGTTTGTCGGCGGTTGCGATATCATCACCGAAATGTACCAGTCCGGCGAGCTGGAAACGATGCTGGCGGAAAAGGGCGTGCCGCACCAGGCGGAGGCTTAGCTTTCTAGCCATCGGGACAGTGGTCACGTTTTCTGAGGTGAACGGGACCCCTGTCAACATTTGGTAAGTTCGCGTCTTTCCACCGTTGCGTCTTGGTTTGGCTGGCTATCTGAGCTGCGTAGAAACTTCTCTCGTCTGATCTGATGCCTGCCGCCGCTTACTTTGCTGCACCCAACTAGGCGCCGTCATTGCGAGCCGGCTTCGGTGCGGCAATCCAAGCTCGCATGCCGCTCGTCCATTAACCGGTTGATTACATTGCGGAACATCCGGTGTTTGATCACTGATCCCGTCATAACGGTTTCGATCGATGCGCTTTCATACTGCAGCAGCACTTCCTGGTGCGTTGAAGCGAATGCAGTGCGCAACCGCCTGGTCACGCCGGGGATCATGGAGTCGTGCAACTCGACAACGATCTCCGTGTGCCGCAGCCCAGGGCACGCGCACGGGATCGAGCAGCGTGTCTTCCGTTCCCTCGACATCCGTCAGCAGGAAGGCGCCCTTCAGCCCGGCAAGGTCGGCGGCGAGCTTCTCTATGGTGCAGACGCCCCGCACCTCTAGGCGTCTTTCCGACCCATTCAGCCGCCCGTACTTCTGGAGGAGCTGCGCACGCGAGCGGCCCATCTCGTATGCCACGACCCGTGACCGAAGCATCGCATGGCGAGGCCCAGCGCGTAGTATCCCCAGTGGGAGCTTACGTCGACGATGACCGCCGGCTGCCGCGCAACAACAGCCTCAATGGCTGGCACGAGGGATTTCTCGTAAAGCCCGAGCATCTGGATGTAGTGGGTCCAGCTAATGCCGCTATGTGGTGCGCGCAGACCCCTGAATGGGCTGCTCATGATGCGGCCTCCTGCTCGCAGTTCGACCGCTGGCGCCACGAATGGATAGCGTACTTGATTTGCTGCCCGTCGCCATAGGTGAGCGACGTGGACGGCCCAAAGCGCAGCGTCCTTCATTGTCTGCCGCGGTATCATCACGCCTATCTCCAGAACTTAATCAATCGATAGTTTCACAAAACGAAATCTATAGAGAAAGTAGAAGTAAGCTGTCGCTC
>JAABUP010001134.1_pt1 | contig 56238 bp, 57 predicted proteins | sample 5559201 | NCBI WGS metagenome assembly JAABUP01 (sample SAMN10711887, study PRJNA513373) | rock metagenome | isolation source: Antarctica rocks | place: Antarctica | reverse complement strand
GGTTGCGAGGGAGAGTGGAGGTAGAGGTGGATGTGTATGTGAAGTGGAAGGGAAAGGAGAGGGGGGCAGGTGGATGTGGATTTCTGTGCGCTAAAAGAATAAGGGGGGGGATATTGCTACAGCTGTTCAGTCGTGGTTCTCCAAAAGAAAGAAAGCATAATATGATTCGTCAGCCCAAAAGTGCATTCCAAATCACCCCGAATCAAACGAAAACTCCAGATTCCCCACCTACATCACAAGTCCTCATCACAATTTCCCCTTTTTCCCCACATCCGCCTCCCAGAACCCCACCCTCACTCCCGCACCCGGCTGCAAGACGATCTCCGCCTTAAGAAATTGCTCGCCATCCTTCCACTTCCTCTCCACCCTCTCAAACCGTTGCAAAATCCTCACAACCGTATACCCCATCTCCGTCAGCGCAAACTGCTGCCCGATACAGATCCGCGGCCCGCCGTTGAAGGGAATGTACTGCCAGCTCTTCGGCGTCCACGCGTCCCATCGCTCGGGTGAGAAGGCCATGACGTCCGGGAAGTCTGGAGAGGGAGGTGGGTAGAGATCACGACGACGATGCATGAGGAGCGTGCAGTAGCCAATTGGCGTGTCTTTGAGGATGCCCATTGGGGAGAGGCCGTCGGGCCCGCTGCCGCGGGGCAGGGTGGTGGAACGGAGCGAGGTGCGGACGTTGAAGGGAACGGCGGGGTAGAGACGAAGTGTTTCGTTCATAACGTGTTGGAGGTACCTCATGGACTTGAGATCACTATATGTCGGTGGGCGAGTAGGGCCAACGCTTTCAAGGATCTCGCGACGGAGTCTTTGAACGATTTCTGGGTGTTGAGATAGTTCGTAAAAGACCCAGGAGAGTGTCGCTGCGGTTGTGTCTCGACCTGCTAGCAATACCGCCACGAGTTGATCGCGGATTACAGTTCTGTCGCGGGTGAAGCGCGCAAGGGCGTGGAGAAAGGTGTAGCCTGAATCGGACTTTGTCTTCTTCTCAAGCTCTTCCGGAGACAAGCGAAGAGCTCGTTCGATATAAGGATTGACGAAAGAGTTGATGACCTTGAGGCCTGCGTCGAAGCTGCGACGAGGGACGAACCTGTTCATGGGTCTATGGTGGGGAGAGATTAGCAGAAAACATCAAATCAAACACGTACAGAGCCGGCTTACCCAGCCCTAGCGATGATACCCTGCACCCGTTGCACTTCCGCAAAGGCCTCTGCAAATTCAGCTTGAGAGTTGTGCAAGCTGTCGACGCTCTTCCCGAGTAGAAAGTCTGTAGCTGCGTCCAATGTATACCTAATGCACCCTTATCAGTTTCATTCTCACCGGATGCCGTTTCGAAAAGGGACCCTTTCCCAACCCATAACACACCTGAAGAACAATGCCGAGACATCAATCTCTTGTCCCCTCCCCCCCATCAACCCACACAGAACATTTACATGCTTCTCAAAGATCACCAAGTCACTGACGCGATCCTTGATAAATTGCGGTCGAATCAACGACCGACTGTCATGCCATTGCTCCCCATCCGTGGTGAAGATACTGTCTCCCAGGAAGTCCTTCCATTCTTCATGGAAGGTCTGACCTTTGCCATAGTCTTCGAATTGAGTCGTCAGGATGGCTTTGATATTCTCAGGATCGGCAGTGAAGACAAAGCGTTGAGGACCGAGCTGTGCTTCGACAGTGTATGGCGACGCAGGGGTCCCGAAAGTGGAGAACAAGTACTCCCAGAATTCGAGGTTTCTGTGGCGGATAGCGGAAGTGACGCCTTTGTAGACAAGATCGAGGCCTGCAGGGGATATCAGTGGGAGAGCGAGGATGATGAGAGTAGGTCATACCTAGCGGCAGATATATGGTTACTTTGGGTGCATGGCCTCCAAGCGCTAGAATTTCACGACGTTCTCTACCTCGACGTTTGATGTAGACGGCCGTATACACTGTAGCTAGGATAAGGATGAGGTAGCCAAAGGAGATATTGTGTGCTACGGCATCCAACATATTGAAGGTCGTTCGCCGGAAGCCCGGCCGAACAGTAGAGGGGTTCACATTTCAGGCAAGAGAAGGACTCGCTGCCTACATGTACTCTTCATGAATGGTAACGGCTGCCCTTCTCTACCGCTGGCCAGAGTACACGAGGTGGCATGTAAGGTAGCTTGTCACTTGACTTGTCAGCCCTGTGCCCCGCTATCAGACGCTAAAACCCACTAGGTAAGGTACGAGTACGCGTACTCTCGATGTCGCTTCGTACCGAGGTCGCTAAGGTGAGTTCACATGTCTGCACGATTACAATCCACGCATTCAATGGTCATAAGGTCGTTTGGTTTGAAGATTACCATTACGTTGAGTGGTCTCTTTCTGTATCGTTAAGTCTGTCGACCGTTAAACATTACGTCGTCCTGATGCAAGACCACCGTGCCATTTGTTTCCTATCCTGCTCAAACGCCTTTCGCGCCCAATGCAAATCATACCGCCCCCGTACCCCTTTCCCTGGATCCGAATCCGGATGCTCCAGCGGCCTGTCCAAGCTCCGTGGTGGATTAAAGGATCAGAGCTCCACCTAAGAGTCCGCAAGCCGCGCCCAAGCCCCTGGCGATATTCCTCGGGCTTGCTGCCCCAGTAGCACTAGTCCGGAGTAATTGGATACCGGAGCTCTGCGCACTGTCGGCAGCTTTGATGTTCGTTGACGTCGGTGCTGCAGCCGGAGTCGGTGTAGGCCCCGCCGTGATCAAAAATCCTTGCTGATCGTAGCTCTTGGCTGCTGTGGAGGCTGCAATCGCTTCTGTGACAACGGTTGCAAACCCTTGTTGATCATAACGAGTGACTACCTCAGAACCACCAGCTGCAGGTGACAAGGGAGGCGATACCGATGTAGACGAAGCGGGTGGGGGTGATGGCTGTCCAACGAACATCAGCATCAGACTCCAGGCGATGATAACAGGGTAAAGCGAAAGATCGGGGAGGCTCACTCACAGATGCCGCACTTGGCGGGATCACTTTGCCCGAGTTCGACACTGTCCAACCACTAGGGAGACCAGGATAGGTGGTTGCAGTAGCGGTAGCGCTTGTTTGCAGCGTCGTTGCGCCAGCAACCCAGGGATACACGTTCGGTTGCGAGTATGTGGATGAGCTATCGCGGTGGGTTCCCTCAAACGGAATTGGGGCACTGTCTGACGATGCGGTGACTGCTGGAGCTGAGTAGTCTGCCGGGGAGGCACCGCTTCCCCCGTTAGCGGTGACCTTTCCTCCAACAGCTTGGATAGACTGCCAGTTGCCACTTGTGCCAGAGTAGGTATATTGAGTGCCTGTGGAATAGTCGGTGACAGCGATGGATTTGACTTGCATGGTGTCTGGACCAGCAGCGTAATTCGTACTACCTCCTGCCCATTCTAGAGGATATCAAGGTCAGTTGCAGCTAGACAGGTAAGATGTAGAAACGGTAGACTTACGAACAGTCCCTGGAGCGTTAGATGGATCACCACCACTCCATGCTCCAAACTTAAGTTGCATTGGTGTCTGTGGGTATTGTCCTTGGGCATTGGCTGGAGTCAAAGCTCTGACAGTGACTCCGTCAATCTGCCACACGATCTGATCGCTGGTCCAATCTATCGTGTATTTATGGAAGCCATTCTGGTTGTTCGGATCAGAGTGAAAAGCTCCTCTGTTGTATGTCGTTGTCTGGCCCTTGCCAAAGTAATTGGTCTGGACCCGGGAATTGTCTGCGCCAAGCCACTCCCAGTCAATTTCGTCGAGGTCATCCGACTCCAAGACTACACTGCTAACGATTCCAACACCAGGCGCAGCTTTCACCACGAACTCGACGTGACCGAACATGATGTACCATTTCGAGGTCAGCTGAGGCGAATCGCCGGACTTGGCGATTGTAAATGAAGCGCCGTTCGAGTCGTAGGTAGGATTGCCCTGTGCTGTGAATGAGTCGGAGGCACCTTGAGTGAAGTCGATGTTGACGGATTTTCCTAGAGCCGAATCTGGAGGGCAACTGCCTACGTCCCAAGTCAATATTGGATCTTTGGTTTCTTGAAGCCGTGAAGAGAGACTTACCCGATGTGAGTGGATTGCAAGAGCTGTAAGTCTGAGCCGCCACAGGCGACAGGCTGATCATGACAGCAACAGTAGCAGCGAGCACAGTGTGTGCCAAAGAAGGTCTCATTGTGAATAAATCAAAGAAAAGCGACACAGAATTGGAGGATAGAGGTCGGTCAAAGTTTGTGGGATGGGATGGCAGCCACAAAAAGAGACGCTTTAGGACCGACAAGAAGGAGGCTTGTCTATGATAGATGCAAGTTCGAAGAGTGAACGAAGGCTGTCTGATCTCAAATAGAGTATGAGCAAGGGTAACGGAAAGATGCTTGATGACGGGAAGAATGCGGCTGCTGGAATCTCTTAAAGGTAAGCCGATTGATTATCCTAACCACCGTTGTTTGTCCCAGCCACCTGTAGAATAGCAACGTCAGCAGCGAGTGTTAGCGACAATTCGTCAGAGCATATAATCACTACTTGGTATGGTTACAGTAGTAATACTTAGAGGCCGAGATAAGTAAACTGCGAATAGCCATACGTTGTGTGCTGGCAGAGGAAAAGTGTGGAGGCTGGACGAAAAGGTGGTTGGACGGGCGCCACAAGCACACACCGTAGTCGGTTAGCTCTTCAGCCACTCGTAAGCTAAGGTACGTAAGTACCTTAGCTTCCGGAACGAAAACCCCTAAGAAATTCGCCTCGTTTATTAAAATACATGTACTTTAATAGAGCGTTTACTGGGACAGGTGGCGCCCAGTATAAGATGGAATGGCCTTGGATCTCTTCCATAAAGTGATCTGCCCTTTCCTGATTCGTACGAATGACGATGGCATGTCCTCGTTCGGCAACCCGTATAAACCCGGCGAATCTTCCACAGGTTATTTACTCCGCTACCCCTCCAACAACCCATATAAATACTATGCTACCCTCAATACCCCGGTGAGCGACAGTAACAACAGCAGCATACCTTGACATATATCCTGACAACTTCATGTAATGAGAAGACAATAGAGTACCGTACATGAACTCAGCTATCAGCAGTGTTCACAGAACTTCAATTCTCTAGAGACTTTATGAGTTTCTACAGCTGTTAATCATATAGTCAATCGCACATGACTTGAGACAGTCATCTGACATTGAGAAGGCCTTTCTTCTGCGGCTACTCAAAGAGCTGATTTTCACACCTTCACTGACAGCTATGAATGGGTCTTCTGTGAATGTGAGTGTGACACTGCAATTCAGCGTCTAGTTGTGCAGTCGCGCGTGTTCGGAGTATTTGGACCCAATGGAATCTGCCGCTGTTGACTATTGCCGACTATTTTGGATGACGGGGGTTAGCATAGTCACTACCGTAGCCTCCGTTGATATATCCCCAAAATTCCACGCTCTCGGCATGGTCTCCTAAGCGTGTAGATTCATGGTGGTTGCGAAATAGGCAGGGTTCTTTTTCTCCCTCCTTCTGGTTTCTCCCTCTCTGCTGCGCTCCATCAAGTAAGCTTTACTGCCTCAATCTCTCCACTCGCACTGTGCTCAAGCAGCCCGTTGAAAGGCGTCACTTCTTCAGAACCTATCCTTCTGAGCTCCATCTACGGCGCTCTATTGCAGCTCACTGCTCCAGAAATTATTTGAAGATCGATTCGTTCTAGTCGGAGTTTAGACAATACATAAACCTTTGCTAAACGCAGCACACGAAGCCGCCATGATGGGAGGACAGCACAGGCGCCCACCTCAATCAGTGATTGTAGGAATCTACTATCTTGTACAGATTGCTGTAAGTGCCAGGAACTTCTCCCATGGCTCCATGATTATCCCGTGCGGTGTTCCCAGTTCCGTCTATCGTTGCGTCGTGGCCTTATGACAATTTCAGGCTATATCGGAATGATGACCCAAAAGGGTCGAAGCATTGACAAAGCACAGAAAGCGCGAATCGAACAAAAGGTCTGTGAGCTTCAAAGGGTATCTGCATGTAGACCCACAGGAAGTGTCATGAATGGATGCTTGGGGCGCTGTTCCGGAGTGTGACAGACTTGTTTACATCTCTACGGAGGGCGTTTCCCCTTGGTGTTGCGCGGTAGTTCCCATCCAACTCGATCTCTTCTCTTGTCTTGGTGTTTACTGATGAAATCCGACCATCGGCCTTTGTCTTCTTCTGCCCCGTCTTCTCCTTCGGCGACTTAAACCGCTTTGAAACTGCCTCAATCATCTTGCCAAACCAGTAGAAGTTCAAGATGCTCAGCATGGTATTGCTCCCTAGATATGCGCACGCTAGCCATATTGGCACCGTCTGCCCATGAGAAGAATGCAAAGCTTCTGACGTCTGGTCTGGAATTCTCTCACAGACCGAAAATAGAACATCGTAGGCGAGGTTGTCGACAGTGTCAGGTGTCTGTAAGGCGGTGCATACGTCTCGGTACATCCGTAGGGATTGATATACTCCCCAGACAAGGCGGCATGAGCCAAAGGTTGTGAGTAGAAGAATGCCATTGTACAGCTGGATGCGAGAGCCGGTCATGTTGATCTTGTCTAGGAACCAATGAACATTCAGGAAGGGAGTGGATAGCGCATAAAGAGCGAAGTTCAGGCCGTAGTAGTTGACAAAAGGCCGCTGTAGGCTCTTCCAGTTAGCAGTTGGCCCTCTTTACGAACAACATCATCTGTAGCTCGGCGAAGACTGAAAACTCACAAAGCCCAAGGTAGACACTATGAGCGCACTGACTGCGTGCGCCAATGATCCCCACCCGAGAACGCTGACATGCCTCGTGCTCATCATCAGATCCCAAAGGAAATATCCAGCAGAAAATCCTTGAATCATGCCTGTTGCCCCCGTATAGCCCCATACTCTTCCCGTCCAGTCCATATCCCTCCTCTCTTGATCTGTGCGTATCACCCATAATGCTAACAGTGTTATCAACGACGATTGAACCAGTGAAACGAAGTGGACATCCCAATTGATCCTCGTCCGCTTTGGGAGATGGTGATAGACATTTGGAAAGAGCCAGGTCGAGATAGCGGGTGACACCAGAAGATTGATCGATTGATAGAAGGAGAACGCGAGCACAATCTCGTGAACATGTAGCGGGAGGGTTTGCAGATTCAACGCGTTGGCAATGGGCTGAGTAGCCTTAGTCACAATGAGCGGAGCCGCCAGAAAAGGGTCCCGCATCCTGAAGCGACGTTTGCGTTTTAATTGGTCGTTGTCAGCTGATGGTAGGCCCTGCGGGTTGAGATCATCTTGAAGGCTTTCGCGAGGAACGATCGCCAAGTTCTTACCAGCCTCAGATGCGGCGACGGGTGAAAACCCTTTTACGACGAAATTCACTTCAGACTTTCGGGATTCAGTGTAGATTCCAGAGAGCTAGTATACATAAAGGCAGCGACGACATCTATGGCGGGAAGCATCAGATACTTCACTTCATGGTGATTTCTGCCGGCATACATGCTGGGTGCTGAGGGCTTCGGACTACGTGCACACGTGTGTAGCCACGTGTGCTCATTCACTCATGGTATGATCACTGTCCGTCCGCCTGGCGATGCGAGGACAAATGTCGTCTTGCCAGCTGAAGGGATGAAAAGCTCATGCACCTCATGCTTTTGTTAATGTCTGCGGAGATGCTGTGCTGACGGGGTTACAATACTATCTTGTCAGATCTGGTATGGAAGTCAGTCGGAAATAGATATGAGCAACTGACACTTATCCCAAGGTTATGTATTCCATTAGCCCTGATCGCAGGCTTGATAGTATACGAAGATTCAGTCAGCCAAAGAGTATGCAATGATGCTTTGACGTTCTATTTGTCTTCCCTGCTAAACCCACAGTTCTCGCTCTTTTGTGCGTTCATTAATTCAAGCTCCTTCTAATATTGAACTTTACGTAGCCCCATTCGGCTGAACGTCCAGCTTCTCCATCGCCTCCTCTGCCCCAGTCCCAAGGTTGACCTGGTCTTTTCCCCTCCCCTCCACAGAGCCGTCTGGTTGTGCCTCTACGCCTTTTGCAGCTCCAGGATGTTTACTTCCTTTACCCTTGACCTTTTTCTCTTTCTTCTTGGTTTCGGGTTGGGGGTAAGCTTTCCTTTCGATCTCTTGCCATTCGGAGGAAGCTTGGAAGTCTGCTTGTATTGGTTCAAGAACGGAGAGAAGTGCGTTCGCGACGCCGGTTTTCAGGAGTTGTGGAGTCAACTAGACCAGAGTCAGCAAGTGATAGTACGAGGCAGCCACAAATAAGGAAACTCTGATCGAGAAGTCCTGAGCACATTGCAGAGAAACCGGGCTAAACGTACTCTATCGGCTTCATAGTCTTCTTTCAGTGTTTCAATGTCCGAGTAAACAAGTGGCTCCCCTTCCCCTTCCCGCCTGTCTATCACGAATCTTGCGTCGCCTCCATGCTTTAATGCACTGACAGGCAGCAGCACGTACTCCACGAATGAGACAATCCCATTTCTCTCAATCTCTTTCGGTACAGCATATGCTTTTTTCAACTTCTTCTTCACCGCCTCAGGGGTATCTAATAAATCGATTTTCGAATCCGGATCCGATGCCGACATCTTGCCTCCTGCCAGGCCCGGTACCATCGGGTTCATGAGATGTGCCCTCTCCTTGTAACCTATTCTTGGTAATGTCTCTGCAGCAAGAGCAAATATTTTCCTCTGATCCACACCCCCAAATTGCGCATCTACTCCCAAATGCTCTTCGTCCAGCGTCTGCATCAGCGGGTAGATGAGTCCACTTAGCGTGGCATTCGCGACCTGCTTCACAACCTCCGCTCCCGCTTTCTTGGCATCATGTTCCGTGACCACCGAGCTTAACCTGAACAGATCCATGGTGTATTTCTCTGACAGTTGATAAGAACTCCCAAGCACGAACTCGAGACGTTCTATGGGCACGTTGACGGCTTTGAGGAGGGCGGTGATGACATGTTTGTAGTACTGGGCACGGAAGTTGACTAGCTCGATGGGAGCTTTGAGGTTGTCGAGGAAGCCGTGGATGTCGGCGAGTAGGATCTTGACTGTACAACCGGCGCGGAGGAAGTGTGCAAGCTTCAGTATTGGGACGAAGTAACCGCAATGCGGTCGGCCTGTTGTTGCTGTGCCTGCGCAGAGGTTAGTAGATATGTTGCGGAGAAAGTGGTTTATTATACCCCAGTAGATTATGAGTGGTCTATTCTGCTTGACAATGACATCCTCTATGATCTCTGGCTTCAAGACTTCTTGCAGGTTCTCCTTGATCAGTGCTATCTTCTCCTGCGCGCTCATCGTCTCTGTCATGCTGGGCTTGAGCAACGTCAATGCCGCCGGGAGAAGCAAGAGAGCCCGTGGTTGCGCAACAAAGCTGCATCAACAAAATTGAACGGCTTGAACTATTGTGGATTTCTCGAAGTTGTGCATAGTGGATGCACAAGTTTGTGTACAAAAACGTCAAAAAGAAGTCATCAACTTCAATTCTACGAGGACATATCAGCGCAAAGTCAGGTTAGACAATTAGAATTCAATTGCCAGTCGGCCTTGATGATTTACTTTCTGTGATTGATTCATTCTCTTCTTACAACACAGGAACTAAAATAACTACAGCATCTATTCCAGACAACATTCTCAAATATCGCTCCCAGCCTCAAAGTGTAAATCTTGTACGACGTTACAAGCTGAACTACGCTGGCCATAAACTAATTCTCATCAATATCTTTGCCGTATCTGCCACAAGTCAGGTCGCCGGCTTTGCAGCCTCGAATTCCTCAGCGGCACCATCCACAAACTCAGATGGACTTGTTGAGTACTCGTGCAGCCTGGCTGAACCGTATAATCACATCTGCTATTGAATGGCCCATCCTAACACATTCAGGACCCATCCGCTCATCTAAGGAAGGACTAAAGGTGATGTTGGGAAGAATCATGAATTTGGTCCACACTGTGATGACCAAGATGCTCAGCACGGCGCAGGAGTTGAGCCCTTGGTGAAGAAGAAGTGATCGAGGACATTTCTAACTTAGCCCTTGCATGATCTGCCACGCTTGTAGAGCCGATCATCCAATCAATGTTCAGTAGATCCGAAGGCGCGACGATGATGAACCAAGCGTGCTGCTGCCCACCGTCGGGCGTCGTGCCGTGACCGTTCGCGCCGCTGTGGACGGATTTCGACTGCGGACATTTTCCGTATGCCTTCAACGAAAAGACGCTAGCCATATGTAGAGTAGGCTGAGGGGCTTGGCTAGTTCGCTTAAGGTAGGTCGGTCTTCGTCTGGGCGCTGGGGCCTAGGTATTTGTACCTACGCATGTAGAGTACGGGATTTATGTAGGCACCCCATCAACACCTCGGAGCGTGGCGACTAGGCTCTCCTCGTCCTGTGCAGCAGGTGATGATGACGAGGAGAGACACTGCAGCGCGAAATGAATCTCAATCGAGCAACCAGAGCTGGCGCTCGCAGGACACTGTGAGGGGACCGTTCGGCCGAGGGCTTCGAGGCACGCCAGTCCAGGTAGAAAGGGAGAAGAAAGCACAGTAAGTACAGTTGATTTCACTTTACCTGACAGCTTCTCTGCGACGTTGACACGGACGAACATGCCAGCTGTGTAAGGAAGCGTTCACTCCATAGCCCCGCGTTTCAAATCCATCTGTACTAAGACATCAGTGGATAATCACAAAATCTCAGATCACTACGTTGTCTTGGAGTTTCCAGAATGGCCATGACTAACGGATGCTTGCTTTTACCAACTCAGGTTCGAGAACGAGTCGCGCATCTCGCCTGGATCTGGTGTGCCAGTACTCCCGGCATTACCTTTCAGCTCACCGAACCCATTAGCGAAAGATCATGACATGACAGGAACCTTTGGGAACTACCGTCGGGATCTCTCCGCGCTGGAGACGTCGGGTGGAAACATTCCACCCATTTCCCGGATCCCACCAACAGCGGCGACTTCAATCACGCAGATTGCGCCTTGGGCAAGTGACTCCACCGTGATGCCCTCGAGTGCATTTCCGGGAAGTTTCTTCGATGACTCGACAGAAAATCTTCAGCTGTCGCCATTCTTTCGGCCAGGCACAGGAAGAACGGGTACAAGCGATTCACCAGACGTTGCATATTACGGAGACGAACGTCGCCCCTCGGTGACGAGTGCGACGACTGTCAGCAGTCAAGGCTCCAGATCGAGCACTTCGAGAGGAGGATTCCATAAGAAGTTGCCAGGTTTCTTCGGCGAAGATTTTCCGGGATACGAAGGTCATTCGCAAGGTTCACAGACAAGCCTGACGGCAAATGGTGGAAGGGAGCTTTCCGCGCACTCGCAGAGAGATCGCAACAATTCGGTTTATACGAACAACACGGATGGCAGGCCGGGTTCCCCCGCGACCTCCAGACCGCGAACACCATTGCCATCTAGCGATGTCATTCCTTGGGTCTTCCAAGATCCTCAGGTAAGCTCACGTGTGCGTGTTTGCTGCGAAAGCAATCAAGTTTGCCTCATGGCGAGGAGTCCTCTCCCCAATGTTTTGAACATGACAGTCTTCAAGGTGAACGGTGATAATGGCACTGAACGGTCGCGGCGTCGCTCTTGACTTGTATGATAGCTATGAGGACATTCTTGAAAGTCACAAGACTACACATTTCTTATCTGGGAAGCGCCGAGGTCGGATTCTTCTTCAACGAGTCATCTTCCCTCAATGGTCCCCATCAGATCTAGATCACTGTGATCAACGTAGCGTTCTTTCTCTTCCACTATCCATCACAGGTCACTATTGTCTTCAAATGGCTGGCATGGTCTTTGGGTGGCACTCGCTGCGCATATGGTGCTTTGACTCGGTGGCACCTACCTCAGGAATAATGATGGGTACGGTACTAACAATAAATTTTCCTAGGATATACCGCACTATGGCGACGCCCCCGTCAGGCAGGCACCGACTGGACCAGACAAACAACGCTACGCGGAAACCGAAAATCATCCACCTGGGACCTCATCTTCCACCGGCTCCCACCATTCGCATAGGCTCCACTTTCCAGGCCACAGACACACGCGAAGTAAAGAGGAGACGTCCAAGCCCTCCTCAAAAGACTCAAGTCAACGTCATTCAATTCGACCAGTGACCACTAGGGAGGACTCTACGGCTAGTCTGCGGCGTCTGAAGGATCACATACCAATATCTTCACCAATGAGTTCGCGAAGTACACTTGCTCCTCGGCCCACTAGTCCAACCCCTAGCTCCAACAGCGGCATGAGTCGAGATTCCCCAGCTGTGCAGAGGTCACCGGTCAGTAGTGGCGGCGCGGGCAAGCGATCTCTGCTCGATAAGCTTCGACGGCACAAGGGTGAAAGAGGGGCTTCAGATCCTCTCCAAAGCCTTCCCAGTTCGACTCGATCGCTGCAAGATCCCAGCGTTGGGGCCGCCAAGATTGCAAGAACAGAAGTCTCTCCGGCCAAAAGGAATAGGGATGGCAGTGTGGCAACCATCGACAGCGGTTCAACCGCAAAACCTTCGGATTTTATGGAGATTGATGCTCCAACATCCCAGAAAAAAGAAGCAGGGAAGGCCTCTCATAGTCACAAGTTCAGGCCAATGAGGCGTGGTTTTAGCTATGAAAACAGCGGGGATAAAGCTCGAAATGGTTCTGTTACGCAGGAGTCAATGTGGGACCTCGACACCGACCTCACCCACATGGAGGGTATTCTTAGCCAACCTCTACCTGTGACGCCTCCCTCTGGCGGCATCTTCATGGGCTACCCTACGGACGAAGAAGCCCGAAGAGAAATCACGGAAGGTAATGTCGCGGCTGGGCCTGGAGCATGGGATGCTCCGGACAGTTGGGCGGTCAAGAAAGTGGGCGACGAAAACATGGGCAGACTACGAGAGATTGATGAAGCTGGCATTCCACAAAAGGACGAGGCGGACAGCACACCTCACTGTGTCCGCATTTTCCGCATTGACTTCACTTTTGCAACGATCTCCTCCAATGTAAACACCACTGTAACCGAAATCCTCCAGATTCTTGGTAAAAAGTCTTTCCTGCAAGATGAGCTGGATAATTACCAGATCGTCATGCAAAAGCATGATTTGCAACGGCAATTGCAAGCTGGTGAAAGGCCAATCGCAATACAGAAAAAACTCCTAGAACAGACAGGGTATACTGAGGCTGATCGTCTGGAAGAGATTGGGAGAGAAGACAACAGTTACCTTTGCCGCTTTACGTTCGTGCCAACTAAGCTCAGCGGCTACTATAGCCTGGAAAAGGATCCTGGTCTTGGCAAGATGCAGAAGTTTAGCCATGTTGATCTGCAGGGACGGAGCCTCATCACCATACCCATCATTCTATACCAGAAAGCCACCGAGATCATATCGCTGAATCTCTCGCGCAACCTCTCACTGGACCTGCCAAAGGATTTCATCCAAGGGTGCATCAACCTCCGAGAAATTAAGTATATTAGTAACGAAGCTTGGCATCTTCCCCCCAGCTTGAGCCTCGCAAGCCGGCTGACGGTTTTGGACATCTCGAATAATCGCTTGGAGCAGCTCGAACATGCTGATTTAGATAGATTACACAGCTTGGTGAGCATCAAGATGTCGAACAACAAGCTCACGCACCTACCGTCCTATTTTGGCCACTTCAAGTCCTTGAGAAGTCTGAACGTATCATCAAACTTCTTGAAGGGTTTCCCTGACTTTCTTTGCGACCTGAAGTCATTGGTGGACCTTGACATCAGTTTCAACTCCATCGCCTCACTGCCGAAGATCGGGCAGCTGTCAACCCTGGAAAGGCTGTGGGCGACCAATAATATGCTGTCGGGCTCATTCCCGGATAACTTCAAGGGCTTGGTCAACCTCAAGGAGATTGATATTCGCTTCAACGGCATTGCAAGCATTGACATCGTATCTCAACTGCCAAGGTTGGAACAGCTGATGGTAGGACACAACGCCATATCTGTGTTCGAGGGTTTTTTCTCCAAGGTCCGCATGTTGCATCTTGACCATAACCCCATCACACGCTTCGACTTCACTGCCCCTGTCCCGACACTGACAACTCTCAATATCGCCTCAGCCAAGTTAGCACAGCTAGAAGATAGTCTTTTCGAGAAGGCGCCGAATCTAGCAAAGGTCAATCTCGACAAAAACCATTTTGTCAATCTGTCATCGCAGATTGGCAAACTGCGGAAGCTGGAGCATCTAAGTATAGCCAAGAATCCACTCAGTAGCTTGCCGGCGACGATCGGCTGTCTGACGGAGTTGCGTTATCTGGATGTTCGGGAATGCAACCTGAAGAAGCTGCCAGCTGAAATATGGTGTTGTCTCCGTTTGGATACCCTTAATGTCTCGTCAAACGTCCTGGAATCTTTCCCAAAGCAAGGAACCTCCATGCAAACCCCGAATCCGGACCTGCAAGGCAACGGCCTCAATGGAGCCTCGGCTGCGACACCGGTCTTAGCATCGAGTTCAAGCTATGAAGAGTTAGGTAAGCTAGAGGACTTTGGAGCGAGACGGCCAAGTCAAGCTTCAGGTGGCTTGCTCAGCGTGGGCAACTCGCCAGCTGGGTCAATGAGAAAAGGCTCAATCGTCTCGATCTATGGACCAGGCGGAAGGAAAGCGTCAGTAATATCGCGAACAGCGACCGACAGCCCAGTAGTGACAGCTTGCTCTCGGAAGGACTCAACTTATTCGCAACGCATAGTCACGACTTTCGCCGGATCATTGCGACATCTCTATTTGGCCGACAACAGGCTGAACGACGATGTCTTTGATGAGATCGCCCTTCTCCCTGAGCTTAGGGTTCTCAATCTTTCGTACAACGAGCTCTATGACATTCCACAACGATCGATCCGAAGATGGCCTCATCTAGCTGAACTCTACCTCTCCGGAAATGAGCTGACCTCCTTACCATCTGACGATCTCGAAGAAGTAGGCTCACTCAAAGTCCTCCACCTTAATGGCAATAAGTTCCAGGTTCTACCAGCAGAGCTTGGGAAAGTCCACAAGTTAGCAATACTTGACGTTGGCAGCAACTCACTCAAGTACAACGTGTCCAACTGGCCATACGATTGGAACTGGAATTGGAATCGCAATCTCAAGTACCTAAATTTCTCAGGGAACAAGCGACTGGAGATCAAGCCGAATCTGTCCTATAGTGCCAACGGAGGGAGGGAGGGGACAGATCTCACCAACTTCACAACCCTCCACAATCTCAAAGTTCTTGGCTTAATGGACGTCACGCTCACGATACCCTCGGTACCCGATCAGACCGAAGATCGAAGAGTTCGGACTTCGGGCTCGTTAGCCGGTGCACTGGCTTACGGTATGGCTGATAGTCTCGGAAGGAATGAGCATTTGTCCACAATCGACATGGTAGTGCCCCGGTTTCGAGGCCATGACATGGAGACGCTTCTTGGGATGTTTGATGGGCAAGCATTGTCAAGCGGTGGATCGAAAGTTGCGAAATTTCTTCACGAGAACTTTAGCAATAATTTTATTGAAGAGCTGAGTAAACTCAAGAAGCAAACTGAAACACCCACAGATGCCCTAAGAAGGACATTCCTGGCCCTCAACAAAGACTTGGCGACCGCAGCTAATCAATCAATGGATGATAAGGAGCATCGAGTACCACAGATGTCCCATCGTGGATCAAATGCTGCACAAATCCTGAGTCATGACGATCTCAACTCAGGAGGCGTAGCAACAGTGCTGTATCTTGACAACATGGAACTTTATGTTGCAAATGTTGGTGACGCACAGGCCATGCTCATGCATTCGGATGGGGGATTCAAGATAATTACAAGAAAGCATGACCCAGCTGAGCCAAGAGAGCGACAACGCATTCGGGAAGCTGGTAGCTATGTGTCAAGGCAAGGTAAACTAAACGACATCCTTGACGTGTCCCGCGCCTTTGGATATATCCAGATGATGCCGGCCGTAATGGCTGCGCCTCATGTCATGCAAATTACACTGAGGGAGCAAGACGAGATGATTCTCATCGCTTCTAGAGAGCTCTGGGATTATCTCACGCCAGATGTTGTTGTTGATGTCGCTCGATCTGAACGTGGTGACTTGATGCGGGCCGCACAGAAGTTACGTGATCTTGCAATGGCCTTCGGTGCTACTGGCAAGATCATGGTCATGATGATCGGTGTTAGTGACCTCAAGAAGCGCGAACGGAACCGTTATCGAGGACAGAGTTTGTCCATGGGGCCATCTGCTATGCAGGATGACCAGGTATTCCCGACTAAGCGTGGCAAACGGCCTCGGGATGGCCCAGACGACTCGACACTAGCTCGCTTGGACCAAGAAGTGGATGCTCCAACAGGTGATGTGAGTATTATTTTTACGGATATCAAGAATTCAACACTGCTGTGGGAGACTTACCCTGTCGCTATGAGATCAGCCATCAAAATCCATAACGGTGTTATGCGGAGGCAACTTAGGATCATTGGCGGCTATGAAGTCAAAACTGAAGGTGATGCCTTCATGGTCTCGTTTCCGACGGCAACCTCGGCGCTATTGTGGTGCTTCTCCGTCCAGAGCCACCTACTGGAAGCGGCTTGGCCAAGTGAGATATTGAGCAGTATCCACGGCCAAGAAGTACTTGACTCAGATCAAAATGTCATATTCCGGGGTCTATCCGTGCGGATGGGCATACACTGGGGAAATCCAGTATGCGAACCGGATCCCGTGACGCGACGCATGGATTACTTTGGCCCCATGGTCAATCGTGCGGCACGCATCTCAGCAGTTGCTGATGGTGGCCAGATCACCGTCTCTTCTGATTTCATCGCTGAGATCCAGAGAACATTGGAGACATATGCTGAGAGTGATCGTACTGGGTCTGCAGCTTCAGACGAGACCCTGGATGACGACTTCATGGGTCAAGCCATCCAAAGAGAGTTGCGGTCACTCAGCAGTCAAGGATTTGAAGTCAAAGACCTAGGTGAACGCAAGCTTAAAGGTCTAGAGAATCCTGAGTATGTCTATCTCATGTACCCACATTCTCTGGCCGGACGACTCGTTGCACAACAACAGCGCGCCGATGCCGAAGCCGCCGCTGCCTCAAATGACCCAGCGAGCTTGGCTAAAGATAGTCAGCTGAGCATTGACACGCAACATGTTTGGGACTTGTGGAATATTAGCTTGAGGCTCGAAATGCTTTGCAGTGCCTTAGAGAGTGATGGTTCGACGGCTTTGGAGCCACCTGAGACGGCGATGCTGGAGAGAGTCAAGAACAGAGGTGGTGAGGTTTCGGATCGGTTTCTTATACATTTCATAGAGCACCAAGTGTCGAGAATAGAGGTGAGGACTATGTTCCCTATGTTGAGTTAGGAGTTACATGACTAACGTGTTTCGCGCAGACGTGCATCTCTACTCTCGCTATGCGACATATGGTCAAACCTTTCAAGCCTGCAGCCAATATTTTGGAGCAAGCCTGTCCTATGCGAGAGATCTTCGATGAACTCACTTCACAGCTCGCTGAGCTTCAGGCGTTAAAGGCGCAGAAGGATTTTGTACTTACTTCAGCATGATCTTGGATTATAACTCTGGAGCGGTGGCTGTCGTCTCGTTAGGCGATTATGATATTCTTCTGCAGCAAGCGGGGCGTTTGTGCCAGGCCACGGTATATTTCATACCAGGATCTCTATCATTTCTACTTGCTTCTTATCTTTTATCTTTTATTTTTTATCGATTGCGGATGGTGGACTATTGGGTAACAACGGGAGTTGACTTCAGCGTTGGACTTTGATTACTGGGTCTTCAGGTGACGATTGGACGTTACTATGTCCGTAGCATTTGGGAACAATAAGGAACGATACCGCTTTCGAGTGTCCCACACTACCAACTTGTATACAATTGGTCTTCGATTCATTGGACAGTAGTGGACAGTTTCAACCGCGGAATCACTCTCCACATCACGTGACCAAGCGCGGATGTTGCTCGCTTCTGCCTAGGCGCCCCGGCACTTATTAGCCATGTTCTTGTTGACATAACTTACAGTATGTAGCCTACCTCGCCGCGTCTGTCAACTCACTTTTGCTGGCCCATCAAATCTCCTGTCTGCAACTTGTTGTTCGCCTGATATCCCTCTGCAGCGTCTCACATTCGAGCTGCTACGCCGAAATCAGTCGAAAACGCTTATCTTTGCGTGTTAACCATCCGTCGTGATCAGCATCGAACCAACAGATCGGGGTTTGAAGATTTGCAAGCTTGTGTCTAAGACGCCGCTCCTTTCCTGGCCATCTCACCAGTAGCAATGTCAGACAGTGAACTGGAGTATCTATCTCCTTCGTTTGACCCTTCGAGTCTCACAGTACCCCGTTTGCGATCCATCCTTGTCTCTCATGACATCTCATATCCTGCGTCGGCCAAGAAATCTCAACTCATCGAAATCTTCACCGACCAGCTTCTACCGCGATCACGAAAAATTCTTTCCGCCAGAGCACGTACAAAACGTACAAGCAAAGGTATAACAGACATGCCGTCAAGTCAAGAAAGCACGGTCAATAGCGATGACGATGACGAAGATGATACGAGTTTGATGCCACCACCACCAGTGCCTGATACTTCAAGGAGAAAGTCTCGCACTAGTGGAAGAGTGGAAACGGAAGAGAGCACGGAGGACCTCACGGCTGCGAGGGGTCAGGCCAAGAGGACATCTAGCCGAAGGTCCTCGACTAAGCACGCCAGGGCATCAGACACGGAGGTCAGTACGGAGCCTGGGGTCAAAAGACCGTTAGTGCGGAAGACGAGAAGAAGTGAGGTCACACCAACGCCTGCAGTCAAGGTCGAGGAACCTGATTTAGTGGGGAGGCCTTCTCTAGAGGGAAGTGCATTTAGCTATGACAATCCGTTCCAGAGTGGTAGTTCTCCTCTCTCAGGAACCGCAAGGAGTTCGAGTGTTGAGAGAACGAGGAAGAGCTTGGGCGCCAGTGGGGAGCGAAAGAAGAGCTCTTCAAGGAGGAGGAGGACCGAGGGTGTTGTTACGGAGACCTCAAGAATCAAACAGGAAGATGGAGTCGTTGTACCGACTTCGGAAACCTTCGATCTCTCCGTTGCCAAGCTGAGGACACCTAAAGACGAAGTTGACGACGGCATAGAGCCAGGAGAGGAGTTTACAGCCGAGGAGCAGCTTGAACTCGTACGGGAACGCGCCAAGAATGGTTATACAGATCTGTTACCGCCAAAGAGAAAGAAGAGGCCACAGAACACTGGACGAGTCTCGAAATCTGCGCCATGGGTCGTCATTCTGACACTGATGACTGGCTATGCGGCATGGTGGAGGCGTGAGAAAATCGAAGTTGGCTACTGTGGCTTAGGAAGGCCCTCATCGATGGCTTTGACAAATATACAGATGCCAGACTGGGCAAGCGTCTTACAGCCAGAATGCGAGCCATGTCCACAGCATGCCTATTGCTATGCAGAGTTACAGGTTCGATGCGAGCCTGACTTTGTGCTTAAACCCCATCCTTTGTCTTTGGGCGGTCTCTTACCATTATCACCAACCTGCGAAGCAGATGGGGAAAAGGTGCGAAGGGTGAAGGCAGTCGCTGACAGAGCTGTGGAAGAGTTAAGAGAGAGGAGAGCGAAATGGGAGTGCGGAGATCTGGTTGATGAAACTGGTAAAGAGGCGCCAGTGGTAGATATTGAGGAAGGCAAGTTGAAGAAGGAAGTTGGGAGAAAGAGAAGACGAGGTATGGGAGAAGCTGAATTTGAAGAGCTTTGGAAGGGAGCAATAGGAGAGATTATGGGAAGAGATGAGGTGGTCAGCGATGTTGACGGGTAAGTTCTCATATCTTCGTCCTTCACTTTGTGTGACTACCGGACCATCCTCCCATCAAACGCGACGTCCTCTTACCTTCCTCGTTGGAAGACTTCGCATGCAATTCATATCCGAGCAAGGCAAGAAAGCACACATATCTGACGACCTCCAACTAATCAGATTCCTCGTCACGACCACAGACACACCGACCGCCGTACTCTCACCTCCACCAGCCTCGCACGTCTCCCACTTCGATGCGCAGCACGACGATCCGCTCGCCTCACGCTGGCGAGATATCGAATCGAGCTTGCAGGGCTGATCTTGCTGGCATCCCTTGTTGCGGCGGCCAGGAAGCACATCACCAATCTGCGCGACGACAACGCTAGGGTCCCTCTGCTGGTTTCGACAACGCTTGACAAGCTCGCTACGCAGGCGGCGTTATATACTCAGGGTGCTGCTCCGGAGGCATGGATTAGTGTCGGTCAGCTTAGAGATGATGTTTTACGGGACGAATTCTCGGCGAAGCGCAGGGAAAACCTTTGGAAAAGAGTCAAAGCCGTGGTGGAAATGAACGCGAATGTCAGGGCGAGTGTTAGAGAAGGTAGAGGCGGTGAGGTGTCGAGAGTTTGGGAGTGGATTGGAAGTGTTGGCTTGATTGAGGATACTTGGGGTGTGTCGAGCAGGAGAGATAGTAGCAGGCCCAGTCTCGGACTGGTGGGAGGTAGCAGTCCGGTTCCCGTTGAAGGGGGTCGGGAAATGGAGCAGAGGAGGTGGGATGAGGGACGGCCGGTATACTAATAGCGGAGTTGAGCATCTGCGGGCTTTCCTCATATCTTGGCTTTCAGGCGTTTCATGCCTGCTACTCTAATTCTGTCTATAATACTCGCATCGTCACTGTCAAGATGGGTCTCTGGAAGTGCCGCTCCGACCATTTCCGGGCTTTACGCTGTAGCTTTCGTGAGTAAAGATCTTCCGTCTTCCCTCTACCGCTAGGGAAATCGGAACTAAACGCTCTCTGCCGCCGGCTTACGACTCACTACCAACCACACACCCAGTCCTATATAACATTGACATCCTGCCTTGTCTTGTCTTGCCTTGCTAGGTCCCGACCCACACAGGACAAAAACCCACGTTGTGACTAGCTTTCCGGCCTCGATACCAACTCTGTCGGTTCTTCCGCCAACGATGACTTGCAAGGGGGAGAAAAGCAAGGTCTACAAACAGGCGACACCACACTCAAAGCACCGCGGATAGTCAAGAGGCTTGAGCAGAAGGGGCAGGTGGGTGTGATCTGCACGATAGTTTTAAGGAGAACTTTTCGGCGTGTCAGCAGAGGAGGTTTCATCTCGGGGATCTAGGTCGGGGGCACGGAAGTAGGGTCGGGCGGGGGTTGTTGAAGTTGAAGGGTGGAGTTCTAGGTCGTGAAGTGATCGGAATTGGAAGTTGAGTGATCTGAGAGCTGTATCTCGTGGCCTGACTTGGGGAGTGGATATCGACGTGTTTGTTCAGGGCAAACTACATGCGTTTGAAATCGGGTCGGCCATGTTTGGTTTTCATAGCGGAGAGGTGTTCTGAGGATGATTTGGAAAAGCCTGTTGTGGTGAGATGGTACGAGCTAACTGAGAGGTAAATGGAGCCGTCATACTTCAAGGCTTTGTGACTGAATTGACGTATCCGCTCTGGGCATACAGATTTGTTCTGGGACTGGTGAATGCAAGTCCATTGGGGTGGAAGATAAGGCCGGGATGGAGAAGGGATTGTTTAGGAGGGTTGATATACTTGTCTCGACATGACGAATCCAAGGCGATGCCTGGATAGTTTGCTGGTGTCTTACTCATCATGTGAACACCATTCTATATCGATGCTGCTGAAGCGCAAGCTGTTGCTCATAATCCATTTCATTGGCACATCGCATTCCTCTCATTTGTTGCCTACTGACCTCCTTCATCGCAGGGTTGAGTGCAACACTGAAATCATCGCAGCCTCCATCCCTAGCATGAAGTCTTTGTTCAAATTCCTCATCGACAAAACACTATACTCGGTTTCTCAATCAATGAAGAAGGGCTACTACCTGCGTCAAGAGTCTGCGCACTCTCTCACCACCTTTGGCGGTGGCCATGGAGGGACTGGGTGGTCACATGGAGAGGCAGTGCTTCAAGAGCGGGAAATTGAGGATAGAGTGTAGATGTGCTGATTGGTCGCCATGAGACTTGGAATGGGTTGGTGGTAGGAGGCTCAGCCGCGTTCAGGATGATACCCAGGTCGAGTAATGTATGCTTCAAGGATCTTGGTTTTGACCAACGATATCTCTGTTTGTACGCTGTTGTACTCTTCAGCTATCTGTCTTTGCGTTCTGTCAAGACTCCACGTTGGTTGCAGTCGAGATAGATATCCATCTCTGCTGTCCAAGAGTGAGAACCACCACCAGTCAACTTCCATATCTTACGAAACACTCCATTGAGGACAGGGTAAAGATGACTACAGAGAAAAATTCAAAAATTGCTAGAGTAAATGATTTGTGCACACCAGAGATTACTCCCTTAGTGGATGTATGCAATCAATATAAATCAAGCTGTACTAGGACTGGCAAAGCCGTGGCTAAGGTAGCCGATAGGTTAGTGGCCACTATACGTTAGTGGCCACCCCACCAATGCCCCATCACGCAAGAAAGTAATTATTTCAACCATCACAAATTCTATTATAATGAAATAACTATCAAACGTTGCCTCAGTGTTCTGGGCATGTATGAGCGTTATGCGTAAGCAACAAACATACACTACATTTCAGTAGAGCGCGCTGCCGTACACCGCTCACTGTCTCTTCAACTGTCATCATATCACTATTATTGCTCATTTCTATCAAACTTTGAGCTTCATTGTCAGTTAAAACATCTTCTCTTACAATATACAATCACTTTTGTGCTCACTTTCATTTTTGATGTTGATTTTTGACAAAAAGCTTCTCATTTTGACTTGCAAGGAGGACAGTGTTGTGCATCATCATTTGACAACCTTTTACAAGTTGATTAAGTGCTTATTCAGTTGATGACAGAGAACTTTGCATACAATGCTGAAGATATTGCTTTATAAGCTTTGTTTGATGCTCTAGTTCAACAACATTGTGAGATGTTTCAGCAGTTCAGACAGACTGAGTTTGTGAGTGTAGTTGTGATGAAGATGTGTGATATTAAATGTGTAGAAGTGATAGAACACAATCTGGTTCATATGACATGAGCCTCATAGCTGCAAAACCACTTCATACATTATTTTGATGTAGTGCTTTAATGTGAACTTTCTGATAAATAGATAGAAACTTCTGTTTATCAATCTGATTGACATTAAGACTCATCAGCATTTCAATGCACTTTCTGTATGATTGTTTTAAAACTAAAAAGCAATCAACATCAAGCAGCTGTAGTAGATGTGACAAATGTGATGACATACAAATTATGATAATTGATTGTTTCAAGCAATATTGATCAAATTCAGACATAACATAACTACTGTGGCTGTCTAGAATTAAAAGTCTATATTGACCAACTGTTTGATTCTTCATATGCTTATTGAATATAGTCTTTAATCATATAAGACCTATTTTGTTGTTCATTCAACTGTTTTGACTTATGTCAATAGATCAATCATACAGTAGAAGGCTGTTTTTGTATCAAGTCACTTGATGCATAACAGCTTCAAAAATAATAAGTGATGAAATGACAAGGCCACACACACAAATCATTTCAATAATCATCACTCATTTACAATTGTCTGATTGTGTAGTTCTAGGTCTATCAGCTTGATTGCTTTCTGTAACTATCTTTGCTGTAGATATAACACTCATTTGAAAGTCAGTTTCATCAAAGTTATAAATATTGTCTTTGTGAATGCTGTACTTCACAATTGTATCTCTTACATGTTGAAATCACACTCAAATAAGCTCTGAATCTTCACATTTTGCTTGTTGATAGTTGTATTTCTGATTATATTTTGATTTGAGCATATTGTGACGGTTAATAAAGTTCCGTACCCAGATTTGACCAACAGTAGTTGGTTGTTTGTGCTGCGCAACTAAAAGACACATCATTTCTTGTACAGCTGCAATATGAGGTGACATACTGTGTCTATTCATTGATAGAATTCATTGTATGAGACTTTCCTCTTCAGTAGACGTAAAAAGATGATTCTTCAAGATAGAACTGAGTTGTGATTGAATACTGTTGATACAGCATTGTAGTGTCTTTCACAGTACGTCGTACACCTTTGCCGTGACAGTAGATGTTTGAAATTGACCTTTTCAATAGGCTTGAAGGGCTAGATCAAGTCTACCTTCTTTATTTAAGGCTGCTTGTCATTGTGGTGTTGTCATAATGAGTATTGTAAGAACAACACGACGCGTCTTGATGAGGTGGCCATTAATGTATAGTGGCCACTAACCTATCAGCTACGTTACACTTCTAACTAGAAGTTATGTAATCACACAGGGCGGCTTAGTCATCGCGGCAGCCGCCACATTTGACTTCATCCCTCCTGCAGAACTTCCCAGCCCAAGACAATAATGATCAACTACACCCCCACAACGCCCTGTTGAATGAAGGCACGTGTCTTTCACAGTCTTTGGCTGGGCATAGATCGACTCCAAAAGAGCCTTCCTAAAAGCGGTTCTTGAACGGATAAAAAGCAAATGTCAAACGAGGCTGCCCTCACCGGCAAGAAGAAAGGCGTTCTGGGCATGTAACACAGCCCGCGATGGCTTCTCTGCCAACAAATCAAAGCTGTCTATATGATCTGATTTCTCTGAATGGTGTCGTTGCTCTCACGTCTTGTTCGCATTTGTGGGGTTTCCCTCTGTCCCGTCCCCATTTGTGGGGTTTCCCTCTGTCCCGTCCCCATGCTTAAACTTCAACGGCATGAACATATCTTAGCTTCATGTCGCTTCAACACCCGCCTGATTGGATGGATGTACCCAATGACTTGACCACACTATTCGGGGTGTTAATATCGTCCGGCGTACTTACCGTTACGGTTCAGGAAAAACGAGGGAGCCTCGCAGGGCAGTTTCGCCGAACAGGATTAGGGATCTTTTCTGTCGTAAATCACAACCACACCCCCCTATCATCATCCTTCACCAGAAACTTGCAGCTGTGAAGGCAATGATTGACCTGGCTGCCGCAGCAATGTATAAAACGCGAAACGTTCCATGGTAATCCGCCCGCGAGCTATCTCCCTGATTCAAGACATTCGCTTTGGCGAATGAGCAGCGAGCTTAGAACGAGGACGAGGCTACCCTCATCAACAATCACACCGACCTATCACGAACATGCAGCTCAGCCCGGTATGGCTGCTCCGCAACATATGAAAAGTATTCAAAGCACACCTCTACCATATACATCAGGCTTGCGTGCGTTGATGTCACCTAGTCTGTCTGCGTCTTGACGGTAAATTTCTTGAGCTTCTGCGTTTCTCTTGTTCTTCGTACTGTATCAAAAATAAGATCACAAATATTACTGTTTCGCCGCTTAGTCGTCGACACGTACTTTCATGCAAGATTTATGATTCCATCTTGACCTGCGTACGTCAAGCGGAATGAACTACCACTCACTGACCGGACACGCCTTGCCATTGCTACGACCACCAACGACTTGAGGTACCTGAGTACTAGCACTGAGATCACTTTAGGAGTCGATATCAACCACTATCCCACCATGCCAGCTGCGGCAGTGAATGCGAAGGTTTCAGGTGGTACTTCAACCCACCGTCGTGGAGGAAGCCCGGAGCAAATTTGTAGCCTCGAAGTTAGGGCCGCTGAGTTCAACCCCCTGCCAGAAGTTCAACTGGATCGGCAGGCCCCTGAACTCGTCCAGTCGGACGTGGGTCATGATCTGAAATCAGGAACTGAAGCACCGGCCCCGGAGCAAGTTGAGGCGCGTCGTATCTGCGGATTGCCACCGAAGAAGTTTCGGACCTGGCGGCTGGTCTTTCTGATAATTCTGGTGATCATCGCGGTAGTAGTTGGGTGCGTATTGGGCATTGTGCTCCGTCATTCCAATCCTCCGTAAGTCCTTTGTTTCCTCCTTGTGGGTTCTTGCTGATATTTTACAATGTTCGCAGTACGCCTGATTACATCTCAACAACCGGGGTCATGAATGGTAGCGGTGTGGTGGCCTTGGACGTGGGTGATGGAAGCTCACGGATCATCCTCTATTCCCAGCACTACAACGGCGAGATCCGTAGATCAGAGTACTTGGATGGTACGTGGACCGGCGCGCAGCATGCTGATGTGGTGGAGGTGGTGGCTTCGAACGCGAGAAATGGCACTCCGTTAATGGCTGTATCGTTTGTGAGGCATCAAGAGTTGATCGTAAGATGAATCGAGCGGGCCCAGCTGATACGTCTCTAAGTGGCGTGTCTTCTATATCGATGACAACGACTATGTTCAAGAATCATTGACTTCTAACAAGACTCAAGGCGGCTGGTCAACTGGTCTTCTAGGAGCCGGGCGTCACAAAGCGTCGAGCAGTATCCACGTCGGCCTGACGGCATGCCACAACTCCCAGTGGTATGGCGCACCGTACAACAGCAGCGACGGCGGCCTCAGGTTGTACTACGGAGCAAGCAATCACACGGTCCAGGAGCTGCTCTGGGCAGACGGCAACGGGGCTTGGGACTATGGCACGAATTTCCCCGACTCGAACGGAGACGGAGGTGTCGAGTGCACTGTGTGTCTCCCTCTCTTTTTTCTTCCAGCAGAAGAATAGTTCACACTCACTGGCACGGTTCTAGGTCGCGCATTCAAATCCACCGAGCATTACGAACTTGTGGTTGATCAACTCGAACAACCAACTCGAACAGCGCTGGTTCGACTTCAACAACTCCGCGCAAATCACAAACCACACAACCGGAGCCTGGGTTATAGGTAAGCTCCATCCGTCTCCGTTTCCCCTTCTTTACCTCCCCGTACCTAAGCTTCACAACTCACATCACTCCTATCAAAGGACTAACCTACCCCGTCCCCCTCTTTCCCAACACCGCCATAACCGCCATCACAACCTCCGAATCCAAACTAGTCCACTTCCAACTCCCTAACAACACCGTCCGCGAGATCATCGCCACCGGCACCGCCGAGAACTCGAAATGGGCGCCCTACTACCTCGACCTCGACGAGAAACCCGCCTTACCCGGTTCGAGGCTCGGGAGTGTCATTCTGAACACGGCGCAGGGCGGCCAGGAGATCCATGTGTTTTATCAGACGAACGGAAGTGATATCAGTGAATTTGTGAGGACGTTGGATGGGGGGTCGTGGGCTGTGGATGCGGTGCCTATGGGGCCTTAGGGTGTGATTTTGGCCTGCTAGCAGGAGGGTCCCCCGGGCGTTCTATACCCAGACGATTATGGATACTACCAGCAGTAGTTTAGTCATCGAATACAAAGTGCTTGATAGACTGAAATGGAATAGCTAGGGCTAGGTAGGCGCGTGATGTGTCGAGCCCTACCATCACGGCGATATCAACAGTCCCACCATACCGAGATCTCGCGGGTAGCAAACTCGCTCTGTGTATGAGGGACTCCATGTGCCAACATATGATCATCTACGAATACTACCGCCCTGTGCCCTATCACGGACATCAGATCGCCGCGACCGATTTTCCCAACCAGCCCTTTCTCGGCGACGGTGATTTTCTGTAAGACCGACGTCAATCTTCACGATGCTGCTTCCTTGGGTCGGGACTGGCCGCTTCGAGAGGTCGAGACCGACAAGGATTCCGAAATGGACACTGAGGATGATGAGGAGATCCAGAGTGAGAAGGATGGGGAGGACGAAGAAATGGCAGGGAGTGGGGACATTGAGCAGAGTGTGGGGGGTGGGAATAATGGGTAACAGTAACGTATATCTTAAGGAAGTAGCATCGCCTGACTGGTTCCGTCATTCCAACCACCTGGAGTACCCCACAGATGCTTATGGCTGGAAGATCGAGATGTCGTTCCTTGTGGCCCGGAGACTTGAGCCTTTTTCAAAAGCACAGTCCGGAGATCTTCCCCGCGTGTTATCGCGAGATTCTGGACGGATCTGTACAAGCTGACAGGCAAGCTGTGCCGTCTAGTGAGGAGGTCCTCACGTTAACAACCCAACCCCCCCCCCCCGCCCCCCCACCCATAATACAGAGCTGTAAGGTCCTCCACAACGCTATACGTGCGTGTGGTAAAACGAGCAATTGGCGACCTCGCCCTTGTTATGAGTGTGGCCAAGAGGGGCACTATGCATGGGATCACCGCACGAGGGCCTCGAGGCAGAGTCCGTCCGGGACGACCGCTCAAGTGCTTGTGGCCGGAGATCGACAACGTCTTCCCACTCGCGGATCCTTGCAAAGTGATTACTACTTGTTGTGTACAAGTACGATCTGGAGGTCTCCCCAGAGTCTTATCAGGATTTTCGAAAAGGTGATTTGGAGGTCGTGGGAGTCCTCCATACTTCGACTTGATCGCTCTTGTTCAGCGGCGTGATGCCAGTCATATCTGAAGCGCTTCAAGGAATCAGCCGAGGTCTTGAGAGGATGGATCAATGTCACACGAGGATGGAGCAACTTTTCATTGGACTCGATGCAAGGATGACTTGATATGAGAATATCTGACACGCAAGCGGAATCATAATCGTCGATTGAGGAGGTCCTCATGTCACTAAGATAGATGGGTGTCAACCCTGCGCGCCGCTAGGGGGAGAATGGACCTGTACCAGTACAGGAGGGGGTTGCGGGAAGGAGGACTAGATACAAGGACGGTAGCTAGCGGGCAGTCCATGACTCACTGCCACCACCAGGGCAAAGACGTTCTGGTGCGTGTCTTCGCGCCTGGCGTTGTGATGTGGAAATACAATGTGGAGCGATGAATCACACAGAGGTGTGACGGATCTAGTCAATAGCAGGCTCTTCCAAAACGCCCGAATCTGGTCGAGCATGTATTGAACATAATGGTGTTTACTCTCTACCCACTATTTGCGCGTTCCAGACTCACATCGACCCACTCGGTTTGACATAGGGCCCATACCCCGGCCTCGGGAACTTCGGCGTTCCATCCGCATTCCACGTAAACTTCTGCGTCCTAATTGTCCTTGCAGACCATCCATTCGACGGATCCAGCATCCCGTGATACACGATCCAGCTCTCCTTCCCATCCGGACTCGTCGTGAAGCTCGCGTGGCCAACGCCATATGTCTGGTTGGACGGGTTCTGGTAGAAGACGCAGCCTTGGTTATTCTTGCGCCAGTCTTGCACGTTCATGGGGTCATCGCCGATGAGCTCGAGTTGCCCGAGGCAGTAGTTGCGGTTGTCGGAGCGGGCGGCGGAGTAGATGACGAAGTTTTGGCCGGTTTGCGGGTTGATCAGTTGTTCGGGACCTTCATTTGAGGAGAGCCGATCGTTGAAGGGCCGGCCGTAGGGGGTTTTCTCCCAGGGGTGGTTGGGGACACTGAGGATTTGGCGTTCGGTGAAGTTGGAGCTTACGGTGTATGGATTATCCACTAGGTGGACGTTGCTTAATAAGTGGATTGAGCACTATACTGAGGTTTGTCACTTACTTTTGGTTATACACAGATTGGCTGGCCATCCATCGTACTGCCTATACCAGCAACTGTAGATGTGGTACAGACCACTCGAATGCCGGAAATAGGTCCCATCGATTGCGAATTGGTCGTACGTATTTAGCTGGCTCTTGAGGGTATAGTTCGAAGCCCACGGATCTGAGCCATCGCTCTCGAGGACAAACATCCGGTGATTGACAGCCGGACAGCCGAATTCGCAGAACATGTCCGTCGCTGGAGGTGGACTATCCCCCGCGGGATCCGCCGTGAAGATGACATACCACTTGTTGTCGATATTGTGGATCTCAGGTGCCCACATGTCGGTAGAATAGTTCATCCCTTTCGGAGGCTTGAACAGCAGCTTCGATTCGGCATTGTTCCAATTGCTGTAATCTATTAGCACTTTCATGATCGCAGTTGAACATTATATCTATTGAACGTACGTCAAGTCTTGGCTGCGGTAGAGAGTAATGTTGGCGCTCAAGGTAAAGGTCATGTAGTAGTAATTGTCATAACGTGTCACCCATCTGGTTGCAAGTTAGCATTATTCTCTTTACCCTCACGTTGATTGGACCCACGGGTCAGCTCCAACCATATCCAACACGGGATTGGTGTATGTAGCATTGCTCGAGGTGGTCGCGTTCTGCCCAACAACAAGATGGACAAAGCCTGCCAAAGCAATCACCAAGCCCTTTAGAAACATTATTATCACTGCTCAGAAACGGTGATGACCGCCCTTGGGCCGCGGCATCACCCATCTTAAGTACTTATTTTTCTCGAAGACGGCTAAGGGGAAGTCAAGTAGAAGTAGGCGTGACGTTCGATCGTACCTGGGCACGAAACTGCAAGATGTGCGGGGAACTTGCGGAGCAGGTCTCTTCGTTCACGGGGAAAGCGTACAAAGAGGTTACATCGTTGTCATATGGCGCAAACTTGTAGTTCCATCGGTAAGGGTCCCCACCAATATGCTGCTTCACCGTGATAGGCTGATCTTGCAATCACTTCGGCGCCGGACTCCCGAGCCGTTAACGTTCTTGAGCCTCAAAACCCTTCACCATTATACCATGATTCTCCAAGGTCCGAGGCTCCTCAACAGCTGGCCAGCTCACTTCATGAAGCTTCTACTCTAGAAACGGACAGCCAAACGATTCGCCTGTGCTTCTAGGGCTGCAATTTCGAATTAGCCATTCCAGAACGTTTTCCAGCAAGGCTATGAGCATCCTCTAACCTTCAGACTTCAGATCATGGCACTCAACAACCAGCAGCGCAAAGAGACCACGGGGATGCATGACAGCAAGCCACGGACATTTGGAGTCAGCGCTCTTCATTAGATCAAGCCCGCAAGCCTGCACGGCTGGCAATCTCCTACGGTCAACATCTTTCCACTTATATATGGTCACTGCGTTCACTTTTCTGTTGTGCATCCTGTCCTAATTGAGCTCCCAGTATTGCGGCATCAAGTTTGTTCATTGAATCGTCGCAAATCTCAGCCCTGTCCCAACTTCATCATCCCTGCGTAGAGCCATAAATCCCTTCCTCTATAGTTGTTGTATCCGTGGCTCTCAAATCCTACCAAAACAGCTTATACACCGTCTTCTGAGACATTCCCACTAGCCATGCTTCTCTCACCTTTGACAAAGATTGCAGAACACTTGGACCGGTGAAATTGACCGCGACATTGACGGACACTGCTTTGAGTCAGCTCGCCAGCGCCGTACACAGGAGCCCTGGGCCCAGTATGCTGGATGCGCATGAAGCAATGGGAACCGCATCGAGCCGCTTAAAGTAGACTTTTGGACTTCTGGCTTTATCATGTGTTGCTCTTTCCGCGCTTTAGTCTTCTGGTAGCGATCATAAACCCTTGATGGACAGTTGCTTCATATTACGGTAGATACGTCACAATGGACTGATCTAGTAAATTGCATTCATGACCGACGATATGGCCCAGCTTCTCAAAATTCAACGCGCCCAAGCCCTCTCTGCCCAATCGTATCCTGAACGCCGTCTCTTACCGTATTCAAAGCATTGCGCCACGTCGCCGGTCCCTGCCCGTCGTCGCACCCCTGATTAACGACCCATCCCAACCATTTCACCACCGCAACAGCCTTGTTTAGATCCCTCTCCTCCAAGACGACTCTTTTCAGATACTTGACCAACGCATCAACATCCTCTCCATACGGCCCGTCATCCACAAACTCCCCATACCACGCGCTTATCGCTTCTCGCAATTCAGGCAGAGCCGATAGCTTTCCGGCGGTGAATGTGGGCTTAGGAGGTCGCGGCGGAAGGCGCAGCCGTCTCTGCCCAGGAGGGACCTGATCGGGTTGTGGACGTTGAGTCTTTTTCTTAGCGGTTACGTCTATGCCGCCTCGTTTCTTAAGGCGGTCCAGTCGTTGCTGAACGAGGACTTCACGGCGGATGTCCTCGGGGAGTGCGTCTAAGAATTCGGATGAAACTTCTTCAGACTCGCTTTCGATGCCACCGGTTGCACTTTTGAGTTTGTTGATGGCGACGCAGTTCGCGACGAAGTTCGATTGAGTGAGGGTAGAGCTGCTCTCGGTTTTGGAGATTCCTCGGCCACGAGATAGCAGCCCTGTACGTCTCTTTGTCGGTGTGGTGGGTTTTCTGATTTGAGCGATGGAGCGAGCTTTACGCGGAGACTGTGGAAGCAGACTTTGACCTTGGATCTTCCCGGGTGATTTGTGGTAGAAAGCCATGATTTCTGCCCTCACGTCGTCTGGCAAAGCGTCTAGCGTTTCTTGATCGAGCTGGGATTGATTGGGTAGCATATCTGGAGGTAATGCTGGCGATTGAGACCTTGAATTTTCCAAAGGTGTCTGTTCTCTGGAAGCGATTCTGGATGTGGCAATGTCTTGTCGAGGGAACCTTGACCGTATGTCCTCGGGGAGTTCGGCCAGAACGCTAGGGTCGACTTGACTCGGCAGCACGAATTGGGTGCCGAGAGTGTTAAGAGGTTTCTGAGGCCCAACATCCGATGATTCTAACACTGCTGTTGGATGTACATTCGCCACCTCAGCCTTGTGCGGACTTTCCAAATCGTCTATGATAGGATCTTCGGATTCCTTGCTAACCACCTTTGGCTGTTCCGACATCCTAAATTGTAGACGTTTCTGACTGCTTTCCGGCTGACAGTCCAGTGAGCTTTTGAGGGATTCGAGTTTAGTCATCTGTATTCCAATCCCCCTTAGCTCACCAGGAGAGAAGCCAAATCCTCTCATGATCGAGACAGCTTCCCTTCGAATAATCTCTTTTCCGTTAGTTGCAACGCCTAAGACCAAGCTTCTGTTGTAGGTGTCACATTTGCCATGGCCAAGATGTTTTGGAGGATCCAATGGTGCGTCTGCAGCTCTTCTCATGATCTTCATGGTTAGCTGTCGTCCTTTGACCTTTTGCTCCACAAGTCGCCGGTGTAGCTCATCGCATAAGCTCTGTACGAACTCCTCTGCTTGTGCTTGCGTCACGAATCGTATCCCCCAATTTACTTCTGCTGACACAGATTTACGGATCACCTGCTCCCCGACTTCGGCACGATCAATGCCGCGGGCATATTCCCAGATCTTTTCTCCTGTTTTGGGACCAAGCGTAGAGATCAGTTTCTCTTTCGAGACCTCGCGAACATCCTTGACCAGCTTCACACCAATCTCTTCGAGCTTGCCGCCGATACTGTACGCAACTCCCGGCAGATCTTGTACGGTAAGTGCGCCGAGGAAGTCCAGTACTTCTTCAGGCTTGATCTGGTACTGGCCGGCAGGCTTTGCTTTCCTCAATGCAACCTTGGCAAGCAAGATGTTGCCGCCAATGCCTACAGAAACAGCGCAGCCTGTGGTATGTTTGATTTGCTCTCGGAGTCCTTGGGCGACCTCATCGGCCTTCGCCTGCTCCCGCCAGATGCTCCCTTCCGAAATCCCTTTGCCTTCATGCCCACCCGCGGAGATACATGCTGCCGTCAGATCTACCAGAGCTTCGTCGACGCTGACGCTTTGCACAACGCCATCCGTAGATAGCATCGCATCGTAGAAGCTCCTGCTTGCTTCTTCGTAGGCTTGAAAATCGTATGGCAGAACTTTTAGGTCTGGGCAAAGCTGTTGAGCACCCTTCATCCACATGCCATTCTTGATACCGAATTTGCGTGCCGGATAATTGCAGCTTGCAATCTCGGAGCCTGACCCACCCCCATGAGCAACGACAGCTGGTTTGTCAATATATTGAGGCAGTCTTTTCAACGACACTGCCGCGAAAAAGCTATCAAAATCAACATGAAGGATATATCTTCTTGCGCCAGGAGCGCGTTTCGATCGAGATTTCAGAGAAGACGACTTTTCTGCAGTGAGCGCCTGGAGCTGTGACTTGAGGTCTGCTTTCCATGTCGAAAGATGGTGCAGACGAGATTCTTGGTAATACTGTTTAAGAAAATCCGGATTAACGACAGTAGTTTTCCAGACCCGTGGGTCCTTTAGAAGCATGGCATTGTGCTCTTCGGCGGTCATCTTAGCATGCTTAGCTGATGGCGGCTCATTCAAGCGGTGTTCACGATTTGAAGGACTCGGTGAACGCGATATTTGATTGTCATCAGCTGTGCCATCGTGACCGATCCTTTCTTCCTGTTCCGTAAGAGACGTACTGTCGCGCAAGTCTAGTTGATCGGATGATTTGCATTCCAAAGGATCGATACTAGATTCAACCAGTAAACTGTTAGACCCATTGGATGGCAACGGCTGTTCGGGAGCTGAGAGCTGTAGAGCTGGCGGGAGATCTCGTAACTCAGATGACTTCTGCTGATGGAAAGGGGCATGGTCTGAGTCGTTGTTATCATGATTAGCTGCCGGTAACTGCGTGCTTGGAAATGCAAATCTTGTATTGTTATCATCATCATCGTTTTCGCCGATAGCAAGCTCCTCTGCTACCCCTTTGACCTGACTAGTGTACCAGCTATTATCAGTTTGATCCCTGTATCCTCTTTGCTGGCTGTTGACTTGACTGATAACCTTGCCGCTGTCGAAGCCTAGCACCTGCTGTCCAGCTCCTTCATCCAGGACCCTGTATGCGTCCCATGGCAGTAGCTTCCCCGCCTTGACGCTGTCTACCACCCATGCTGGCTTCACGATTCGATACCTGCGAAACTCGATCTTCTTCTTTGGAGTAAGATTGCTCGCGATGATGTGCGTGACCGTAGTCTTGCCGTCGAGGTACTGCATGAAACCACCACCATAGCTCACGATCAAAGCATGAAGATCATTCAATGACGGCTGGGTGTAGCCGTTGACCTGAGCGACGATGCCACGGAAGATCGGTGGATTTGCTGTGGAAGAGGAACGGCGCTCGGCATCAAGGTTCTGCAGCTTTATCTTCTTGCGCCGGAAGTAATCGGTGAAGCCACCGAACCGTGAAGGCTCGTATTCCTCGCCTTCTTCATCCGCAAAAGTATGCTTCTCGATCCTCTTCCGCACAGCGGTTGAGTTAGCATCCAACCGAGACCCCATGACATTAGCTGTCTATTTTCCGTAGCACAAGGTTCCATAGTCCTGGCGCCCTCTTTCTTGAAGCATACGGGATACCAAGCCTGGTATACGCGAAGCCACGCCGAAGTGATTACTGGAAACACGAGCTGCCTCTCTATTTAATATCTGAAGGTATTTTGCGCATCCTTGACGTGTTCTCCGTGCAGTGTAGTTGTAGTTAGTTGAACCTGTATACTGCAAAGCTAGCGAGATGCCGGGGCTTAGCGGCGACCGATACACAGACGATAGCGCTAAAAAAGTTCACTGAACTTTTCGAGCATTGATTTCTTCAACACCGCTACTGTTTAACGTTCCGTACACCACTTCTGCGCCTTTGATCTCTCAACCCCAAAAGCTCATTGGGGATAGTCCCAGCTTCTGTTCCTTTCCAAAGCCGCCATTAACATCAGAGTTGGAAAATCGGACAACATGGCACTTCTTCCAGTCGCAGTCTACGGACTTGAAGTTCAAGCTGGAGATGTCATGATCCCAGCCGTGCCGGACTTTCCAGCTACGGTAAGCTCATCAATGTTGCTATCAGGAACTTAGGAACAGACCCTGTGGGGCAGCGCGAGCTTCAGGCTGTTGCAACCTCCTTGAACATGGTTGAATCTAGCTGTCTGACTCCAACGTACTCTGTAGTTCCGAATTACAATGGCAGCAATTGATCCAAGCGCTCCCCCTCAAGCTGACAATGATACAAATGGTGACGTTCCTGCCAGAGCAACACTCAAAATCATTCGTCAGCCCCCGGGCATGGATGACGACGATGATTCAGAAGGTGAGTCTGACGAAGAAGACTACCTCAACGCATTGTTGGGTGGTGCTGATTCAGAAGACGAAGATGTTGAAAAAGAGTCTTCTGATGAGGAGGAAGAGATGAATGGAGGACCGAGTGATCCAAGCAAGAGCAAGAAGGCGCGAAAAAACGCTGCGGTCGAGCAGTTGAAACAAGCACTTGCTGATGAAGATAACATGGAAGTCGATGGGTCCAACGGTATCAACGGTGTTTCCTCAAAGAGCAACAAGGGTAAAGCTAAGGCTACTGGTGACGAAGAGGAGAGCGATGATGAGGGAGAAGATTTGGACCTTGAGGAATTTGTGATCTGCACGCTTGACGCTAGCAAAGTACGTGTCTAGACACACAGCGTGGGCTGCTGCGTGCGAGAAAGCTGACTTCCGGGGGCAGAACTACCAACAACCCCTCGACCTCACCATTGCCGAGGGCGAGAGTGTCTATTTTAAGGTTTCTGGTACACACACTATCTATCTCACTGGCAACTATGTTATCCCTGCCGATGATGGCCATAGGCATGGGATCTACGACGGAGAAGACGAGGAGGACGACTACGATCTTGCTCCGGACGATGACGAGCTCGATGACGATGAAGAGAACGATGAACTTGATGCACTCGAGGATCCGCGATTTATAGAAGTTGTGTCTGATGACGATAAGGAAGAAGTGCCCAAGTTGGTCAAAAGCGAGAAGAAAGGGAAAAACAAGCGTGCTGCTGCGAACTCTGACGATGAGCCTGCAAACCTTGACGATATTATGGCCAAGTCCCTCAGGCCCGCAGAGACGACTGCAAACGGCGATGCTAAGCTTAGCAAGAAGCAGTTGAAGAGGTTGAAAAACAACGCTGGAGAGGCTGTTGCTACCGCTGTAGAGAAGACTGCCAAGAAGGAAGATAAGCCAGCTAAAGAAAACTCGACCGCAAAGACTGACAAGAAGGTGCAATTCGCCAAGAAGTTAGAGCAGGGTCCTTCTAATACGAGTCATGAGACAAAACCGGAGGCGAAAACCGAGACGAAGAAAGACGAAGAGCAGTCAAAGGCTAGCCTAGGTGTGAAGATGATTCAAGGCGTCAAGATCGATGATAGAAAACTTGGAAAAGGGCCGGCGGCAAAGAAGGGTGACAAAATAAGCATGCGGTATATTGGAAAATTGCAGGATGGCAAGGTCTTCGACGGTAAGCAATCAGTACCTGCAACTTCGCAGTTCTCGAATTGACGCCTGAGCAGCGAACAAAAAGGGCAAGCCATTCACATTCAAGCTCGGAGCCGGCGAGGTCATCAAGGGCTGGGACATAGGTGTTGCAGGCATGTCGATTGGTGGAGAACGGAGAATCGTCATCCCGCCAAGTCTCGCGTATGGCAGCAAGTCGCCCCCGGGTATCCCATCGAATTCCACTCTTGTCTTCGAGGTCAAGCTTCTCGAGGTCAAATAGACGTATGTTCATTGACATCTCGATGACTGAAGGCTCTTCGCTGCGCCCATCACATATTACTGTGCCGGACTTCGCAATAAGATTGTATCACACGCTCTTCTCCGTCAACGATGTGCGAAATGCGCCAGAAATCTGCTTCATATTCTCTTTTCGTAGCTTTCCTCAGAGTTCTTGTCCATTGCTTCATAGCGCGTGTAAAGATATCCGACTTGTGTCTGTTTTCCAGCATAGCAGGGATGAGGATATCTTGCGGTTTAGGAAAAGTTTGATCAATTACATACTGTTCTCTAATGGTGGTGAATGTAGATAGGTAGAGAAGAGTTGACAACAATCGAAGTCATCGGCTTTGTATCAACAGAACATTGTGCGAGGATTCAGTCTACTTTGAACTTTGGTGATGGGCAGGACGCCTCGTATGAGTACATGTAGATTTGCATCTCTAGTGCACGCCTCGTACATTGACCTTGTAGTTTGAATCTTAGCTTTCTTGTTGTTGAGTGAAGAGGCTACCTTAGCTCATCAGTAGCTCATCAGGGGCTCGGCCGGTCTAGATTGTACGCTCAGGAAGTAGAACCTATCTTGACCAGCTCGCAGGCCGAGGGGGTAGATCATCAACTTCGGACAGAGCCTCAATCCAGCCCAAGCCTTGCAGCTACTCAAAAGATGATGTATGTACATAGCCTCCTCAGTCAACAAGTCTTTGCTGCATTGGCGGCGACAAATGTACGCCTCGTCTCGCAACTTCGACAAGGCATTCATTATGTTCTGATCGAAATCAGGACATACACAAGCTCCCCGACACGAAGTGTGCACATTCGAGGGCATGCCCAAGAAGATGGAAGGCGTGCTGGACAATACTGGGACGAAATGAGTAGGAATTGGGTGGGATTTTGCGTGGAATGATAAGATCTAGGTGGTGCTATTCGCACTATCGTCAAGGGTACTTTGCTGTACGCAATCATGAGAGAAAGAATTCCATGAGAGCAGTCACGTCATGATGTGCGTAAGAAGAAGGCTGTAAGACCAGAGGCATGGTTCTCCAGGCAGGCGGAGCTCGGGAGCTCTGGTTAGAACAGGATCATGGGTCAAAAGGGTCGCTTGTAAAGAGACATCGCATTGGACATTGGTCCCCGGGATATCGCGAGATCACATGAATGTTACTGCTTCCAACATGGACAAAGATTGTTTGGGAAGCAATTTCTGCCACTGCAATCCGTTGGTTTAGTTATTCGCATCTCCGAATGCTTGTCTGGGACTTTTCCAGTCATATGGTCCCTCCCACGGCGAAGGGCACTGGCTGTCCCGATGGCCAATTCTGTCGAAGTGCTTCCCACCGAGCAAGATCAGTGATTGGCTCATGTTTAATGATCTGCTCGACTCTCGCCATGATCTCCTCCTCCGCTAGGTCGAAATCACCTCGTCCGCCTGGTAACTGGTTACCCAAAGTCAACCATCCTGGTCTCAGATTTCCTGTGCGTCCAAAGAGCTCGATCTTGCGAGTTTCAGGTCCAGCCAGACGGTCAATCATTTCATAGATTTCATCGGGCTTGCGAGACGTCTCGCGCATCGGAGCAACGATGGTATCGGTATCTTGGCCAAACAGTGCCGCGAAAGGCGACGGGGACGGACCTTTGATACTATGAAATGTCAATACGGCATGTCTTGTGGTAAGTGAGGTGGGTCTGGGTTTCAGCACGCACCCAACGAGACAGGTCTCCTTGGTGTGGTTAAGCCAATGCCCCGTTCTGCCAGTGACAATAGTCTTGTTTAACTGATTCGTCTTCACCCACAGTACTTCCGCGGTGATCTCGTAACCCCATTTCTTGATGCATCGCCGACCCAGATCCATAGCACGCATAGTGACCCAAAGAAATATCAAGCCTCGCTTGGAAAGAACCTCTACAGGAAGGTCCAAAAGCTCGGTGTCGCGGATTGTACCGTAAGGTAAAGACATGTGGATGGGCCATGGCGGGTCAGCCATTACCACAGCGAAATCGCCAAGGATGCTGAGATCAAACTTGCGGATATCGCAATTAATGAACTGGGGTTTGATGGGCGCTGAAGGTCCGCCCAGTGGTACGCCAGGAATGGTTGGTCCTAGTGCTCTCCACAGGCTCTGTGCCTTCATCAGCTTTCCAAGCTCGTCGTATTTCGCCGATAGAGTAAGCCTATCAAAGACATCCGGAACGATCCTGAACTTCGTTGCTTTCAACATCTGTACGCCGATCACCGCTGGTTGATCCTTTGGGCGAATCCTCGCATAATGCACGTATCTGCAACCGCTCCAAATGCGGTGGCACTGATCGAGGTATGCACAATCGCCGAGTTCGGGGCTTGTGGTATTGGTCTGAATGGGCTGGAAATGGACCTTAGTGGTACAGCTTTCGATATTTGTTACGGCGTATGCGTAAGCAGCGCCTGCGGTTGAATCGCCGGGTTGTGCAGTGTAATATGCTCTAAGATACTCAGTCTGACGAGTTCTTGCGCAAGCATCAAGCGTTTGATGCTCGCAGATTGGAGCCCATGGTGTCCAAATGTCGATCTTCGACATCGCATACAGCTTCAGCACATCCTGATGGGATCCGACGCACATGCCGGTGAGCCGAGCGCTTGTCGGCGGTGAGGAGATATCGACACTATCACCAGAAGAACGTTCAGAGGCGCTGCTGGCTTTACTGATACACTCCTTTACAAGTTGCATGGCCGCCTTTCCCGGACTCTTCTCGTTTTCGATAGGTTGTTTGGCCATCCGCCGCCACTCATTAGCAATGTCCATTGCGTGTTGATGCGCGTTCATGTTGTGGAACGTACTGGTGGTGTCGACAGAGCCAGAGCTACCCTTGGACTCTCAGTGAATGGTGATGACGAGCGAGGCGAGAACAGATCTAGATGTACCATTCGAGACGAACAGTGAGTTTGAGAGCCCTTACAATCGCCGTGGTGGAGAGCAGACTTCGTTGTTTTTGAATACACTGATTTCAGACCCTGTGCGCCGTCCTAAGAATAGAGATCTCGAAGGAGAAGTCCCTCCACCTATGATGCTCCTCTTCCGCAACCTGTTTTGTATACTTCCAAATCTTTTGAGCCATCCTCTTGGCCATATACTCAGCTTTATATCAGATATTGCGTGGTCAGGATCAATAATCATTGTTCGGGTCAGCCAGTCACACCAAGCTTGCTAGAGAGTGGTTGCTCACGCGTGACAAAATCTTCAGTCAATTCTCAATAAACAATCAGCTCCGGTGAACATCTGCGAATGGGTTCTTATGAGTTCGGGTTCGGGGACTTCCTAATTCCAGAAATAGCGTCTGGCAGTTCTTTCCATATTTCATCTTTGTACACAAGCGAGGCGACTTCTACATCAGTCTCCCTCTTGAAAGCGCATCTATTTCCCCAAACAATACTTCGGTTTGCTCCTTGCATCGCTTTCGAAGGCTATAGTCTTCTTTCTGTTTGCGTGAACATCACTAGAGTATGTTATCTCAACAGTAAGCTTATTAGTCTCTATACAACATTGCGGCGGTACTAGCAAGTCTCCCTTATATTCAGGAACCGGGAGCCCTTTCGAACTACTCCAGTACTTTGCAGACAGTTCAGCAAAAGTGCACTCAAAATGCTCACCAGCAACAAACGCAAGAGCCGGTGGGGTTCGAAGAGCTTCTTTGGCTCGAAGAACGCCAGCAAAGTGGTCATCATCGAGCGCGCCTCTAGCGACAACGGCAATACTGACGATGCGCAACACGCCACTGCTGTTGAAATATCTCTGGACGGTAGCAGCGTTGATCATCCTGAGAAGACCGGCTATAGATCACGATTTAGACGGAGCGGATCGAAGGTCCTTTCGCTGCTTGGCTTGTGGAAGAATAGCAGTATGTCCATTCTGGATTTCGAGGTCTGCTTAGCTTATGTGCGAACACAGGTAGTGGAGCCAAGACTCCTTCGATTGAACCTAGCGAGCGGGACATCGCTCTCGCAATCGCCAGAGATGCCGCTGCTCCACCAGAAGGTACAGTCGGTCTCGATAGCTTTATACACGGCAACGCTCTTCACGTACCACCCATCCATATCGCACCTACTGTCTCACTGCACCCAACAGACCCTGCTTCGCTACTACTCAGCATGCCTGCAAACCACATGACGCATACAGCCGGGGATGAGCACGGTCGGACACCTCTTGGCGGCCTACGTCAACCACCAGCTATACATACACAGTCCCGAAGGAAAGAACCTGCTGGCCTCCGCCAAAGTCGCTCCTCGCCAGGTCTATCACACCGACTTTCCCATAAATTTTCCACTACTTTCGGCAACCCAACGATCGTCCACAGGCCAAACCTCCGGACCCGACCTAGCCTTGAAGCCGCCCAACGGGACAAACTACTTGTGAAGGATTCCACTGGTCAAGAAGAGAGCCCTCGAGATTTTACTGATCCATCCAGCTACAATACAAGTGGCAGTAGATCCCCGATAGAGCCATGTACCGCAAAGACCTCCTTGCTTTCTGAGGTGGCTTCCTTGCGATCTGCTAAGGGCAAAGAGAAGGCTGACCAGTCAACTGCAAAACCCCTGAGCATGACAGTGTTGAAAGAAGAGGCTCAAGAGGCTCAAGAAATGCCATTGACTCCAATTGAGGAGGTCGCCGTGATTGCTACGCCGTCCATCATTACCGTTGAGACAACTGCATCTGCAAAGATTTTCTTCGAAACGCACTTCAATACCATCCTGTCCGGTCAAACGAGCCCACGCTCCCAGAGAATGCACGACCTGGAGCTCAAGCTCCTGACAGAGCCCATGTCTGCTGAACAAAGAGTGCACGAGCGCAATGAGTGGGTCAGGCATGAGAGCGAGTATCTTCGTCAGACCCGTGTCTTGAAGACAAAGACGAATAATGCGAGTGCCAGCAAGGGCGTTTCGGTTGCTGGCTATGAGGTCGTGAAAGTCTTGGGTAAAGGCAGCTTCGGCGTGGTTCGACTTGTGAGGGAGAACGGCACGTTACTTGGGGGTGCACTATCTAGCAGTCCAGAAGCTTCTAGTCCAGGACCGTCTTCTAAAAATGAAGTCAGCAACTCTAAGATGACGACGATCGAAGCACTGAAGCTATCTATCGATAGCAGACGGTCTTCGCGCAAGAAAGATCTAGGGAAAATGAAGAAGGAAGTGTATGCGATGAAGGTTATTCGGAAGTCTGATATGCTTCGTAATAGCCAAGAGGGCCACCTTCGAGCGGAGAGAGATTTCCTGGTTTCTTCGGCCAAATCACGCTGGGTGGTACCACTCATCGCCAGTTTCCAGGATGCCAACAACTTATACCTGGTCATGGACTACATGGTTGGTGGAGACTTCTTAGGTCTTCTGATCCGCAAGGAAACTCTGAGTGAAGACAAGACGAGGTGGTACATTGCGGAGATGATCCTTTGCGTGGAGGAAGCGCACAGGCTTCGTTGGATTCATCGGGACATCAAACCGGATAATTTTCTCATCTCTGCCTCGGGCCACCTAAAGATCTCGGATTTCGGTCTTGCCTTCGACGGTCACTGGGCACATGATCAGAGCTACTACAACAACCAGCGATACTCACTCATGGATAAGTTAGGGATCCAGGTTGAGGGTGACTCACTGGACCGAAAGGAAGGGCAGTCAATTGCTGCGGGCATGAAGCTGGCAAACATCCTTACTGGTGGGAAAGAGCGACATGAGAAGCCTGAAGCGGACGAGCCAAACGAAGATGAAGGCATTCTGCAATGGCGAAATCGCAATGGCAAGAGAAGGCTCGCGAGAAGTGTAGTGGGCACCAGCCAGTACATGGCGCCGGAGGTCATCAGAGGTGAACTCTATGACGGACGATGCGACTGGTGGAGTATCGGGATCATTCTCTACGAGGTACGATGCTCCTATGCCTGAGTCTACCAAATTCTGCACATCATTGACCAACCTTTTACAGTGCCTGTACGGCTACACGCCTTTCGTATGCGAGAATCGTCAAGACACCAAGTTGAAGATCCTTGTAAGTTTTGCATCAAGTCGCCGAGATTGAATGTCACTGATTGGATCTAGAATCATTCCACGACACTTAAGTTTCCTAGCGACAAAGACTCGGCTACAAACATCTCGCACAAGGCCATGGATCTTATCAATAAAATACTGAAAGAAAAGGAGCAACGTCTTTGCTCGAAGAAGTACATGCTTAACGACTACCAACACTCGAAGCGGGTCCCCGGGCAACTGATCTCTACGGCTGCAAACAAGCATGCTCGCGACTATCAAGGCCATTTTGTCTATCCCGACGATGCCACAGACATAAAGGCTCATCCTTTCTTTCGTGACGTACGCTGGGACCGTCTACATCTCCTGAAGCCACCGTTCGTTCCCAAGATCAAGAGCTGGGAAGACACCAAATACTTCGAGGAAGACGAGCCAATCAGTGATGTCGATGACTCCTCGAGTGATAGCGGCGCAGAGGAAGCTATGGACCCGGAAACTCTCGAGCAAACAGTAGCTGCCGCTTATGCGAAGGAACCTAAGGTAGGCCAGACCAACTGGAATCCAACTCAAGGCCAGACGATTGACAACATCACCAAGGAAGAGAATGAGAGGTCGCAAGACATCGGTGAGGCAAAGAGCAAGGATAAGAAAGGCAAGAAAGAAAAGAAGAGACCGAGAGACCGAGTTCTGAGGGATAAGCAAGTGGGCAGACAGGTACTTGAACTAAGGAAGAAGGGCGCTTTCCTGGGTTATACTTACCGCAGGCCGAGAGGAATGGCTATGGAAGACGAAAGCGACAGACCGGGTCGTCGAGAGTGCGCTACTGAGAGGTAGGATGCCTAGTGTGTCTTGAGCATACGAGCGATATGGCTCAAATCGGAGGACAAGTGTATACGTTCGTCAGAAAGTATTGCTTTCTACTGTTTGCTTCTACTGTAGCGGGTTGTCGACAGCTGCATGCGTCCGGCATAGAGCTTTTCTCTCGGCACACTACGTGTTTATCCAGTCTTTTCCGTCGTGGCCGTCGATTTTGCCGTTAGCGGGTTTTGAAGTCAGCTGTTGTTGTTTTATCGGCAGAGAAAAGGTGCAAGACATTGCGTGCTGTTCTACTGAATTACCAGGGAAGTTTCCATGGTCATGATGAAGGTCTGATGCACACAAATGCACCCAAAGCCTAGAACCGTAGCGCCGGATAAGGCCGAGAATCTTATTTTGACGCACATCGAGGTGGTCTCACCCCGCATCATTCATCAACCTCGCATTCAAGTATTGTTGTCATAGACTCTTTAAGAAATAATGTGAATGGGAAAAGAGCTTATTATATAGTCTATGCGACGCCTGCTGACAAAACGTAGACTTACCTCAGTGCATAGTGTGGGCATTAGATATCTACAGGCCTACGATAGTATGTGCCTATAAAATCGACGTGCGGCGGAGCGGAGGGTTCATGAAAGCGCACCGCGGGAGCTTGCATGAGGTGTGTCTCTACTGCTCGTTGCTGATACTCTTCACTACACCATTCCTACGAGCACAGATTGTTGACCATAATATTTGAGCTGCTAGAAGTTTATCTCCAAGATACGTTAGACCTTACGTCAGCCACAACCAACGCGTCGCAATACACCACTTGCACAGCGTACGATGGCTTCTTCAAAGCCGACCGTGATCTTCGTTCCTGGTGCCTGGCATGGCCCAGACGCTTTCGGGAATGTTCGAAAACAGCTCGAAAGCCATGACTACCCCACCGTTGGCATCTCCTTACCCTCCGTTGGCGCAGAACCTCCTCTCAAATCCTGGGATAAAGATGTCGATACCATCCAGATCGCCGTGAAGGATGTGGCTGACAAGGGTGGAGACGTGGTGCTTGTGATGCACTCATATGGGGCTTTACCCTCTTGCGAGGCTGCGAAGGGATTTGTCAAGATGCAAAGGGAAAAGAAAGGTATGAAGGGGGGCATTGTGAGGCTGGTGTATCTGTGCTCCGTGGTTTTGCCGGAGCGTGCAGTCCTGATGGGTTTGACGAATAATGAGCCAGCGCCGTGGCTCGAGATTGATGTAATTGTCCTTAGCTTCGCCTGTTTGATCATGGTATCTTCGAACTTCAACTCATTATTCTCGTTGTGACAGGGAGACTATAGCCGCGTCACTCACGACGCCGCCGCCGCCAACGCCTTCTACAACGACCTCGATCAGGCGACCGCGGAATACTGGACCTCACGCCTCACCCACCACTCGTACCCGACCCTTAAATGTCCGGTCACATATGCGGCTTGGAGGGATATCCCATCTACATACCTCTTCTGCGAGGCGGACAACGTATTTCCCCTGTCGCTGCAAGAGAAGATGGTGCAGGATGCTGGGGGCTTCCAGACGGAGAGATGTAGCGCTGGGCATAGTCCGTTCTTGAGCCAACCGGAGCTCGTGGTGGAGGTGATTAGGAGAGCCGCAGGGGAAAATGTATAAGGGTTTGCTTCGATGTGACTACGATTTGCATAACAGCTGGCGTAACATGTTGCTGGATGAACGCTTGTACATTGCTCACAGGTACTGTGCTGCTATGTACTCTACATTATCGCTCTACCGGAGCATAGAATTACGAAGGATTTTGCTTTCACTCGGTAGAGGGCCTCACATGATGAAGATGTCTACCGGGCGATCAGTCTGTAACTACTCTATCGACCTAAATCATGCATGCAGCCCTCCAATCACGATCATAAGCACAGAAACCATTACTAAACCCAAGCCCAAATTGCGCCAGCCGAGAGCGGAGAGCGGAATAGGGCCGAACATGTACACGGAATGTGTAACCACTTCCTTCCCTCCATCACAAACACAAACACAAACCACGGACGCATACCGAGTCAGTACCAGGAGTCGCTCCAGTACCATTCTCTATATCCGTGGTCGTAGGCTTCCAGCCTCAGCCTCCATCAACGGTCGAGGCCAAGCCCCGTATCCCCAATTCCAATGCGGATAATTATAATTCAAAACCTCTAATCCCTAACCCCTCTCACCAGCCGGCAACGAACCGCTAACGACCAGGCCAGTATATCAGACCTCCCGCACAGATGCATCTGAGAGGATCGATCATGGACTGAGATAGATATTGTGGAAGTGGAAGTCGACGTGTCTTATCCGTCCTTCATCGAACACTGGAAGCTGCTCGTCGGGAGATACAGGTGAGATTAAAAATGGGGGTCTGTACTCTACTCGTACGTTGATGCTATCTTTTATCTCGGACCGCGGCATGGCTGGGTGATGGTTCTGGAGATGAGGTGAGAGAGGGAGAGGGTGGCGCTGGATTTGGAAGGGACGAGGATGAAGGGTGTGTATGTAGTCCAGCGGTTTCGGTCATGGGGGTAGCCGGGGTCGAGCTGTGTCGCAGCGATTGCAGCCACCAGCTCGTCAAGAAGCACAGGGAGCCCTAGTGCCGCCAAAGTCAGAGCAGGGGATCCAGAAAGAGGTTCGAAGAAGCCAGCTATGCCACGGTCAAGTGTTGGTCATCGCAGGACGAAGTAGATATGCTCACTAGACACTGTTGGTGGAAGACGAGCTTAGTAGTCCTAGCGATTTGAGCTAAGGCTTATGCCTGCTATGTACAAATTTTGTTTGCGGGCCAGCCTGCGAAGAGACATGAAGAGCTATCTGAGCCCGTGAAAGTGACGCTGTACAGTGTAAATCTGTGCTGAACGTCCAATGACGCCCGTACCATGCCAAGTACCGCTGATGCTGCTGCAAAAATTCATTAGAACGCCGGATCTGCCATGCAGAGATGCCGCTACTGAACACCGGAGAGCCGACCAGATTCGAGATTGAAATACAATTGGAAACTCCTCTAATAACGAATATTCCAGCTCCCCAACACCAGTGCCAACGTAGGAATCGAGGGTGTGGGAGAATAAATAGGGGGATGAAGTTGGTTTCGAGGGATCAAAGAGCGGGAGGAGCGCCCATGGCGAAGGCAGAGTCACTGAATCCGTCTTCTTGCTTCATCGTGCCGTTGAGCAGAGGACAAAGCCTGTACGCGTTGAATTGAACTGTTAGCGATCATTTTCACTTACTGAAGAAGTCTCGAAGAGGTGAAGGAGAGCAATAATGAGAAAGAATGTTGGATTTGTAAAGAGTTTAATGAGATGGTCAGCAGCACTTTTTGTTGGTCTTGATATGGCCAACTTGACCACAATTTGCGCATTTACGTTGCGTTCCAGCGGACTTCTGATTGACGGTCGATGGCGAACTGGGCGAGCCGGGTGACATTCCACTACCTTCTATAAGAATGCCTTTTTGCTTATCTCGAGCGATGCGACGATCTTTGTTGCGTTCGAGACGTGCGAGTTCCTCCTCGAGACTATTTTCATATCGTTAGGATCGCTTTGTCACTAATGGAATCGAGACGTACCGTTTCTGAGCTCGCCGATCTTGCTCAGCGTCTCCTGTCGGTTTAAGCTCAGAAAGTCTGGGGTAGAGAGTCAGCGGGCATACAGGGACAATCAGGTAAAGAAAACACGTACTTTGTGGCTTCGGCCTCCTTTTCATGACGCCGCTTGAGGTATTGACGAATGACCGTAGGATCGCGGATCACATCTTGTACGCGTTCGAGATTACCATATCTGTCTCGAAGGTTGCGAGTGATTCGGAGAACCTTGCCAGTTTGACTGTTCGTGCTGAAGCGGCTAAACTGACTCATGGTTTCGTCATCGCGACGACTGAACGCCGCAGGGGTTTGGGCATCGGATCTTGGGGTTCTGGTCTCTCCAAAAAGATCGTCCGGTTCGTCTCGATGATCCTCGTCCATGTCGGTGTCAGAATGCTCGATAGTGGAAGAAAGGCTTGTCTTCTGCGCGTCCCAGATGCGTCTTATCGAATCTTCGTAGGCCTTCTGTTGTCTTCCGACATTGTAGCTGTGACCTCCAAGCTCTTTCAACTTCTTCGCGTCGAGCTTATCCTCGACACTTTCTCCAATAGCTTTGAAACCGCCTTTCATCGATGTACGAATGAAGCTGAAAGCTTCTCCTCGGCCAGACGGATCGCCCTCGCCGTGTAACTGTAACATGGCCTTACCCTGTGTGGCGTGGATGAAGCTTCGTGTTGTGTACCAGGGTGCAAGTTGTTGCTCCAAGCTTTGACCCTCTTTGCCCTCGTCTTCATCCACATCGTCATCTTCTTTGCTGAATCCAGCATCTTGAAGATGCCGCAAACCGACTTGCATCGATTCAAGAAGACACACATCTTCAGGCTTCACCACGTTTCTTAAAGCTTCCTCATCCGGTATAACCTCACCAGGCCTCATTTCCCACTCCTTGTGCTCCTTAGAGAATTGCATGAACTCCTTCATCTTCTGCCGGTTCTGCATATCGGTTGTTTCCGGGAAGTGCTTCGTGACCTCTGCAACACTAATACGATGAGGTTTATTACGTCGGATTCTGCGGTATGAAATCATCTTGAGCCTATTCTTCGAGGCTGTGGTGACTTTGCGAGAATGTGGCCCCGGAACATCTATCGAAGGGAACTCTTGTCCAACAGCGTAAACATTTTCAATGTTGCGTAGATACCATTCCGAGCCCCCGACACCAGTCGTGTTGCGGATTACAAGGAAATCCGACGGTTTTGCTTGCTGCTTGAATATCGGGGCTCGGTACATGCCATTGTACAGTGCTGGAGTGATCTGACCGGGATCGATATGACCAAAGATAGAGAATGGGCTCTTGTCTTGTGGTAGTAGAATGGCTGTCTCTCCAAGGTCGAGCTTTGGCCTCGCATTGTCTTCCATGTTCTTGCGTCGGTAGTAGTTGATCAAACGGCTACCCATGCCAAAGTTTGACATCATGATTGGATATTCTTCAGAGTATTCCAGTAACAGAACACTGGAGTTGTCGCCTAGCGATAGGTCCTTGGTGCTCTCGAAAATGGTGCGGGTGTCTTTGCCCTTCATATGCTTTCTCTTATTGAAGCGTGGCTTACTGAACGTTACAGGTTGGTGCGGAGCGAACATTAGAGCAGGACGATGAAATGACCTTGCTTCTTGCTTTTCGAGCTTGGTCTTGTACTGTTCATGGTCAGAGCGATACTTCTAAGGGGAAGCGCGCTTATGGAGTTGGTTATGACTCACGTATGGCCATTGTAATCGTACTGCAGGCATGCTATGCTCGACTGCAAGATTGCCCAGCGTGCTTCGAACTTTACTTTGATGGTTTTCCTTCAGCAAATCATATGCCTCGTCATTAGAGACGTTGTAACGCTGTGTCACATTCCTCATAAATGTACTGCTTGCCCCTTTTCTGAGATCAAGTCCGACCTGTCTTATTTTCCTAGATGCTGGGTCTGGCAGGTGAATGTCAACCAATAATTGCGGATCGTTGAGATCCAGTATAACGGTTTTCGATAATTTCGACGTAGATTTTTCGGGATCATCTAGAGAGGGAAAAGCGAACTGTGGTACAGAAAGCAGGTCCTTCGCAACATGTCCAAGCTTGCGTCTCTGAGGGTCGATATTAGCTTTGTTATGTCATATTGTTGGATTGCGGTCTAGCTACCTTTGGTGGACGGCCATCACTGTCTCGCTCCCAGTCATACACATCAGTGCCAAATAAATCATCATCAATTGCTGGACTTATGTCAACATCTGCAGGTTCGGAGTCTGACAGCTGCTCAAGGCTGTTGCTGTCCCAGTCCTCACAGAGAATCTGCATGTCCTGCCATGTGACGCCCCCAACAGGCTTGCCTTCAACGTCAGAGTCCACCTCCATATCGTCATCACTGCTCTTATCCACAGAGTCGAGTTCTGAGACGAGAATCAGTCCCTTTTGCTCGGCCTCTACCTCCCGCGTCCGCTTGTCCACGGTCTGAGGTGCTCTAAAATTCTTCTCCTGATCCTGGGCTAACTCAAGACTGACCTTTGTTGGGCTTACCGATTTCGGGATTTTCAGTGGTGTCTTGCCAACATAGTGGGCTTTCTTTGGTGGCAACAAGTCCATGAAGCGTGGAACCGCATGGCGCTCGAATTTTGGCCAAAGAGACGCCAACAGCTCTTCCATGTTCTCTGGGGGAGCCGGAGGTAGATCCATACCGGACCCGGACCCAGACCCAGACATAGCGAACAACGCTTGTTGTAACTGCTGTTCCTTGGACCGAACGGCATCTCGAGCGTTATATTCAACGGGGCGGAACAGTGGCTGACTAGAACCAGCAGATCTCATTTGACTCTGGTTGCAGGCATCGGGTAGAGTCCCAGACGAGTCCGGAGCTAGGTCGTCGTCTTCGAAGTCAAATGACATGTCGATGCCGTTTGTCAGAATAGATTGCTGAGTCCCACTGGGCTCATCTTGGTGGCCCGTCGACGAAGACGGCATGTCCCCAAACAGATCATCAAACTCGTCTCCCTCAGCCGCTATCTTTCCATTGGTTGTAGCTGGCAAACTTGTCTCCTCCATGATATCATCCAATTCCCCAAACGAATCCCCTTCCTGAAATAACCCATCCTGATTTGCTGTTTGTACAGCTCCTCCATCCTCATCTTCCGCTAGATCGTCGTCGCTGATATCCTCAAAGTCCACAGCATCGTCCGCCTTCTCCCCTACATCCAGTTCGCGGCTCATGAACTCAAACCCCTCATCTTGTCCGTTCGAGAGCTTCATAAGCGTCTTCTCAAAGTCATCCTGCCCCTCCAGGCCATCGCGAGACTCCACCGCATGAGGCATGGTTTTTGATAGAGCTCCGTTCGTGAGGTGTAGATGAGGCAATCCAGAATGATGCGCAGCCACATCTGCCATCCTCAGAGCAGAAAGCGAAGGCCTCCAACCCGCGGCTTCTCAACACACCTAAGGTCCGTCCTAACCATCCGTCCCAGGTCAGCAGATACTGCGCAGCAGATACCAGAGCCAATATGTGTAGTCTATGTTGCCGTCTAGCTCACTCGACAAATGTGGTGGATGTGTAAATAATATTGGTACTGTAGCGAGGCGGTTGTTGTAGGAGGATAGAAGGGGTCTCTGGCAATTGATGAATGCGGCTCTTTATTAGCGCGGATTAAGCGAGTTACTATCTTAGCGAGTTATCTTAATGTTTCTCCCAACCCATTGCCGATTCTGAAAGGCTTCTGAAGCAAGATCAAACACTGTATCTCACCGCTGTAGCTGACGCTTCTAGTCTGACTGCCCACTCAAAATGCATGTCTTGCGAGACTTAATGAGGTCTAAGCATAGGACATCAATTATTCACGAAGCACTTCACAATCTATGACTTGAAGTCACGGATGAAAATCATTCTAGAATACACACAACTATAGTAGGGTACATCTCATCCTTGTTTCAGCTGAAAGGACCCAATGTACGCACACAAAGCCTACGAAAATATCAGTCCACGCTCATCTGCAAGGTCCAGAGCAGCTTCAATGAGCTTACCTTACTAGCGCCCTCCATGCAATAGTGCATGACCGTTACCTTTCCATCATCAGGGACAAGCTTCGCCAATTGACGCAGATCGGATGTGCGAGGTAGGTAGAGAGCAATGTCTCTTGTAAGCTTCGAAAGGGGCTCATAAATGTCTCGTAAGCTGTATGGCTGCATTGTCGATAGATCGAACACGGAGTCTGATCTGTACCCAGGTCCTATCCAACTTCAGCTTAGATCGATCGACGGTGTTGCAGTACGTACCCCCCCATGGAGGGCTCGCAAACATGACGCTGAATTCCCCGACACCTGCCAGTTCCTTTTGGATAATATCGAAAGAGTCACCCTCGAACCATGAAATCTTATCCTGTACTCCGTAAACCGCTGCATTGTGCTTGGCACACGCAAGCACCTTGGGATCCTTCTCAATGGCGTAGACTCTGTTCCACCTCCCAGAACTTGCAAATGCGATTGCGTTGCCCCCAGCACCGGCGAAAGCGTCAATCATAATGCCTTTCTCCGGCGGTAGGGACTCTGACATGTGCTGCGCAATTTTACTTTATGCATATTAGTACACCAAGCCCTAGATAGGAGGAAATGTTGCGCGTACTTTGCAACAGGTTCAGGTGTAACCCCAAACCATGCATCATCCGTCATCCAAATGCCCTCGTCGTATTTTGAGAAGATACTATGGCGTTGATACCAATACCTAAACCTCCATCAGCTATGGCTACAAGTATGGAAAACATCAAGGGTACTTCTGAATATCCCATGGTACTTCACCCAAGCTATTGTAATGATGACAACCCTCCGGAGGCTGTTCCTCATCGGTGCCGTTCATAGGTCGTTTCATCACCATCACCAGACCAAAGCCCCGGTATGTCTCCTCTCCCAGAACTCCTTCATTTCCTCTGTATTACAACGGTCAGAGAGGTTCGCAGACTCTATCTGGTCTTACTGCCACATTGTGCTAAAGATGCAGTCCCAGGGTGCAGGGACCGAAGCTACAGTAATTCTCACATCAAAAGCGCGAGCTCGCTTCGCGTCAAGCTATGGTGGGCTGACTTTGCATCACTCTATCGTATCTCCCATGATAGGATACACATTGCTGGTGGAAAATACCTTGAGCAGTCAAGGCGCTGATCTTCCATCTCTTTGCTCTATTGGTGGAGTAAAGAGTGAATGTGGTAAACTCGGTGTAGGCCGGCTGGAAAATGCCCCAACCGTTAAGACCGGTTCTGTGGACATAACCAAAAGTAAGTCAAGCAGAGGGATTTGCGTGAAACAGAAGTTTGAATGTTGGTGCCGCGAGATTCCTCCGGCTTATGCTTATTGTTAACCTGTTATACAACACTTCATTATATATTCAATCCGTTAAATCCTATATCCAAGCACCAATTGAAAATTCAGTGCTGTCTGAATCTATACCAAGCATCTCGTCACCACCCATACTGCTCACAATGCAACTCCACAGCCGGTCCAGACGCGCTGATGCACGCCGGCGCAGCCTGTCTTGTAGCATTCATCAAAGAATCAGGTCCACAAGCGGCGACAACAATATTTTCATGCTGTCCCGCGCCATGGAGAACCTCTTCAATTATACTCGCGACGTTTGGACGACCTTCTAGAACATCGAGCGGGGGATAAGAAGATATAGCAACCGGTGGCATCTCCACCTTCCTGGCGGACGTCTCATCTGCCGTAGTAGGAGCATGCGCTAGGAACTGCATTTCGACGTCAGGAGGAGTCGATGGGAGGTTTTTGGACCAGTCGACGGAGTGGGTTGCGTGAATGATGAGATTGACAAGAGGAGAGGAATTGAGCGCGCAGAGGTCTTTGTCGAACCAACCAAGCTTTGCTGTGACCTACTTTCAGTCTCCTGTTAATCAAGAACGGGTAAGAGGTACTTATATTGGTTCCTGACTACCTAAACGAATTCGATCATGGTCTTGGCACTAGCTTCCAGACGCTTGACCAGATCCATAGCAACTGCAAAGGTAAAGCTTGCACCGCTCCCACCAGCTACAAGCACTATTTTGTCGTATCGTGCAAAGTCTAGTAGAGTGCCGTAAGGGCCGTCCACGCTCGCCTTCAAGCTAGCTCCAGGCGTCTTCGCGGCATAAGCATGCAGATCTTTTGTGAAGCCATTATGAGCCGAGACGACGAACTCGAGAGGCTCCGTAGACACAATGGTAAAGGGATGACTTTCCAGAGCCCTAATCTTCCGTATCCATAGGAATGCATATGTACCTGGCTGAGCTCTAAAAGCGAGCGCCTGAGAACAATACGAGTACCACCATCCGGGAGCGCCGTCAACGTAGCATTGCTCTTAAAGCTGTAAATGGCCATTCTGCAGGCCCTGACGATCCTATCGGGGAGCCACAAACAAGCAGTGAAGATGATAACGACAAGTGTGCGGGTCGAGATATCGGGCCGATGCTTGCCCACAGTGATGAGGATGAGTACGACCATGACGACGTAGAACACTTCGTAACGCTTTTTGCGGCCAAACAGCGAGGTCCCGACTATAATTAACATTGCAAATAATGCTAGGATGCCGGGCCTTTGGGCACCGGCGATAATATCGAAGAGCTCGTTTTCCTTTGACCGGGCAGCTATGGAAATACTGATAACTTGTCAGTGGAAGTAATAGTATGTGTGAACGGAGCGTTACGCACACCACGTGAAGGATTGACAAAAGTACGGTCGTGTAGCCGGCAATTTGATGGAGGACATTAAGGCGTTCGTAAGAGTATGCGGTAAGGAATGCTAAGGGCATGTTCTTAAGTGCCAGGAAGAAGAGGAAAGCGACATTTGATACTGCCATGTATGTGAGCGACTGAATAGTGGAGACCATCACCAGTGACATTTATTTACCATCCTAGGCGCCTCCCAAAATTGCTCAGCAAGTCCCAGCTTAGGTTGGTGAACAAAATCACGATGTTCACGCGACATACACAAATACAACCAAGCTGTGACCTGCAGAAGTGAAGCCAAAGACCTTGCGGATCGTGAAGCGCTGAATGAGCCTGGAGTTGTGCATTAGCAATGGCTTCTTTTGTGAACGCGAGACACATACCATAAGCAAGCTATGGGTACTCTTGCTGCCGTTGACTGGGGTTTTGGAGCCGTATCTGAACAAAAGATACCTCGACCAATGCCACAATATGAACAAGATTACAAGTCCTGCCATTGCACCGGTGAAATAATAAGCACAATCCATATTTCTGGGGTCTACCACAAGGCCAATATCGAATGTGGGGTCAGGATCTGCCATGATCCTCGTCAATCAACTCAAGCAGGTCTAAGGTGGTGAGGTGTCCCTTTGAGGACTCAGCCGACTTGGAACCTATGTACGAAGTCCTGGACGTGCTTGCGTCGGCAGTCGCTGGGAGCGCATCACCGGCTAACAAGTATCACCACAACAGGGTGTTTCTATTCTGCCCCCAACCTAGTAATTAAAGTCAAATTAAATACTGTAGTCTAGAATTATGTATGTGCATAAGGTCGCTGTCGTCATTGGTTTGGTGTTTAGTTTAATTATATGCTTAAAACCTTGCTGCCGCGAAATTGCATTGCCTACGTGTAAATACTGTATTATATGTTGTATAGCTATAGATTTGGAGTAGTACATTGTAGGCACCTTGCTGTACTCTCTACCCTCGCTGTCGCCGTCCTTCCTGACCTCGCTGTCCTCTCTACCCTTGCTGTCGCCGTTCTCTATCTACCCCTCTAACTCCTCTCAGTCATCAACTCATTGAGTCCTCCGCTCCGCCTCTGTCTTGACTCCAGCCCTCCGCTCCTCAAGTATGTCCTTTGAGGCCCCCTGAGCCTTCAATTGTGAATCCGTCTTTTGTATCCATGACCATGGGACCTCTGGAATGGCCCCTAGCAACTCATCCACCCCTTGCCTTCGAAGAGGCCCCGTTATCTTTTCAAGCATTCCTATCCACCCTGAAAACAGAGCGGCTTTCTGGTCGTCGGTGAGGTTCTGAGCAGCCTCTTCAAGTTTGTAGTACCGTGTAAGAAGGCTGTCCAGGATTTCCCGTACCTATTAGACAAGAGTTAGTAGAATATGTACATGAGAAGAAGGACTCACCTCAAGTCGTTGCTTGCTTGGAGCACCAATTTCCTTATATATTTCCTTTGTTGAGTAGGTAGTAGCCATCCCTTCATAGATCTCAAAGCCACAATCTTCAAACATAAAAGCATAGCGATCCCAGATATCCTCTGTCAAGACTTCTCCTGACTGCATAGCCCTTGGCTATCTCGCTGACAGCAAGGGAACGACAGGCAGAATTCCGTTTGATCCGGTCTGAGTCCTCTAAGAAATGGCAGTGCTGTTGACAGTCACCCAGTCTTTCCACTTTCACTATATCCTCCTCTCTTTGAAACACTATCTGCATCTTCATTCCACAGCTAATTGCTGTTCGGGAGGACTTCTGTCACTGTCGCCAAGCAGCAGTCTTCTCCTCAGGTTCCCAATCCTTGTTGGAGTGAAGTCGACAAAGGTAATATGCTGTCTGTCTTCCCTCCGCAGTATTTGCCTTCTTCTTCGTCCATATATTGTCGACATAGGGCCAGAAGATGTCCCACTCAGTCTTTGGGAGGCTGAGGACTTCCTTCAGGGCAAATAGACGTCGTCGGAAGGCCTCAATGGCTGGGGGAAAGTTGTGGATAGTATCCATGGGGGACAGCGAGGTGTAGGGACGACAGCGAGGTGTAGGAGGATAGGAGGGTGGCAGGACAGACGCGTCAGGAAAACAGGACACCTAGACACGCGAATTAGCTTTGTTTTGATTCTAATAATAGGAGTT
>JAABUP010001133.1_pt1 | contig 56339 bp, 94 predicted proteins | sample 5559201 | NCBI WGS metagenome assembly JAABUP01 (sample SAMN10711887, study PRJNA513373) | rock metagenome | isolation source: Antarctica rocks | place: Antarctica | reverse complement strand
GCTCTCCACCCGTTCCACAACTGCACCACTGAGCACAAAGTCACACACGTCACTTTGCCGGGTTTCAAAGACCACCACTTTTGTCTTGCTGAGATTGACTGTAAGTTGACGCTGTTCACAGAAGCCTGCTAATGCATCAAGCTGCTTTTGAAGTCCTGATGCACTCTCAGACATCAGAATGAGGTTATCAGCATACAAAAGCAGCGGCACCATAATTCCCATGAGTGTAGGTGCATCAATGTCAGGAGTTTCAAGCAAATGTTTCTCCAATGGCAGTTACTCATTGAATGCCCACGTGGTAGTTCCAAACAGGTCGAAGTCTCAAGTCAAGGTCGCATTGTGACAGGGTCAGGGATGCGGAAGCTGAAAGGCTGTATGGTGCGACATACTGCTCCACTCATCAGCTGCGTTTTGTCGACAACGGCTCCCGACACGGCTCTGTTATGAGTTTGGCCAGCTCAGCAGGGCCCACAGCTTTTGATCATGGTTGGGGTCAAGCACTTGAGACCATTTGACGACAAAGTCTTTGATGCTGGCTTTGTTTACATATCTGCATATGACATCTGGGTAGATCCCAACCATGCAGCTGCTCTGGCCGCGCGCGTTCCGACCAACGTGCGGTCAAAGCTTGACGACGAACAGCGCAGAAGTCTCATATTGGGGCGAACAGGACGAGACTGGCCGCTGCATGAGACCGTGTCTGCTATAGACAGGAGGGATGAGTGCACACCTGATCGCTGGATACCCAGGCATCCACACCTCATTAGACTTTCCGGGCGACACCCGTTCAACTGCGAAACCCCGCTGCAGGACCTGGTGCAGAAAGGCTTCATCACGCCGACCTCCCTGCGTATGACGCGATGCTGTTTGCGTGCTTTCCGTGTGAGAGCAACTGTGCAATGTCAACTTCAGCTTGTCACCTCTGACTTTGAATGGTCACTTTGCAGACTTTGTCAGAAACCATGGTGCTGTGCCCAATTTAAGCTGGGACACACACATGCTCTCTGTTACTGGCCTTGTGGACAAGCCAACCAGATTCACCATGGCTGACCTCGTGACAAAGTTTGACCAGGTCACTGTCTCTGCCACCCTTGTTTGTGTGGGCAATAGACGCAAAGAGCAAAATCTGGTAAAGAAGACAAAGGGCTTCAGCTGGGGCGCATCAGCAGTGGGCACTGGTGAGTACCATCACACATGCAGTGCTTGCACCATAACATTGCCTGTCAAGCTGCACATGTTAGCATGGCCTGCCATTGGTCTTGCGCATGCGTCAGTGTGAACCCAGCCATGGCTAACAGATCATACCACAAGCTTGTGGTATACCCAATACGTATATGTGCTGTAGGCACTCCAGACCTGGTATCACAACGCATGCAGTACTATGCCACCTTGACTAAACTGCTGATTAGCAGGTCAATGTTGCAGCTCAGCCATTTGTCTGAAATAGCAGCTCAGAACAACCAGGTTGCAGCTCCGCCGCTCATGTCCAAATTGGTCTGTGGCCTGGTGGTTCCTCACTCTGCATGCAACTAATGACAGTATGATTGATTTCAGCAAAAGTCAGCTGCAGGCTGACAGTGCCATTGGTACAGAATCGGTGTTGTGTGACAGCCCCTCAAGCAAAGCAGCGTATCTGTGGATCTCAACACAAAATAATATTCACTTGGACAAGGCGTCTTGGCAAAAGTATTGCAGGCAAATGGACAGGCGTACGCCTCAGACATCTGCTGCAGAAGTGCTATGCACACAGCTACCAAGAAGGTGCACGGCATGTGCACGTGAATGGGGTGGAAAGGGAAGTTCCACTAGGCAAGATGGGATGCTATGGCACTTCAATCCCCTTGTGCTCTGCCAATAACGCAGCTAATGACATCATCATTGCTTACAAGCACAACGGCAAGGCAAGCTCTGCTGAGTCTTATCACTTTGTGAAGGGGCAACACCACCACTTACAGAACAGCTTGGCTGACCAAGATCAGGCCAGCTTTGCACTATGTTGACCAAGACATGTTTGCAAACAAAGGTGTTAGCACAGCTTTGTTGACTGTTGCATATCATTGTTGTAGTGCCGGCATCCTGTCCACTGCAGGCTCTGCAAGCTCTTCAGATTCCTGGGAACATTGGAATCGAGTCTAGATGCAGACAATACACTTTGCATACCTTGCAAAGAATCACAAGCCCCGTGGTCACTTCACACTTGTCGGCCTTTTGCTGTGACTTGTGACCAGCCTCGGTACCTAGTCCTCCAAAAACAACAAACCAGCACATCTGTAATGACAATAATTGTTGTGATCACCCTAGTTTGAGTACAGGTGCTGACTCCAGATCATGGCTACCCAGTCAGAGTGATCATCCCTGGCGGCATAGGCGCTCGCATGATCAAATGGCTGTCAGAGATTGTTGTTTCTAGTACTGAGACTGACAACTGGTACCATTTGAATGACAACAAGGTTTTGCCTGCTGGTGTTGATGAGGAGCGTGCTGCTAAGGAAGGTGAGGCTGTCTCAGCAAGTGCTGTGCCCCTGAATGAATGATGTCATATAATGTGCTTGTGCCTTTTTTATCCTTTTCCATGTGCCATCTCTACAAAAAACTATGAAGCACTGACTAGAAAGACAAGTGACACCTCATGCTCACCATTTGCATTCATGATTGTAATTCAATAGTAACAAGCTCTGTACTGTAGGTATGCAGTCAAGCACTGTTTGCAAATTGTTTGCAGCTGTGTTTGCAAGCAGCAGCACATGCATATGCTGCAAGACACTGTGCAAAGTCACATACAAACATCTCAAACACTGGCATCTCAGCTGAAAGTAGGTTCTCATGGCTGCAAGTTTGGTCATGCTCTTGACAGGAGTCAGATGCAACTGACAGTACATTGAAACGCTTGTTGCAATGCAACACAAGCCCGAACAGCTGCTGCAATGCAGCGTTGCACTGGGAATACTCACATGTGCACTGCATGCAAACTAGTCAGTGTTGTTGGAGCGTGAGTAAAATTGCCGGTTGCACCGTTTGAACATGCTGAAATGCAGGATTTTGGTTGAACCCAGACTTTGCCATCAACGAGCTCAGTATTCAATCAATCATCACCAGCCCCATGCATGGCGAGCTAGTCCCATTAGCTGCATCAACAGGCACCACTTACAAAGTCAAAGGATATGCCTATTCAGGTATGTTGGCAGCTGAGGTTCACATCATTTTTGTATGATGATTCAGCTCAATTGCTAGTCCAGGCTTCGTTGCATACTTGGCACTGAACAGCAAACATGTCACAGGCTGGTACATGCACGTGTCAAACCCTGCCGCTCATTTTTTTGATAAGTCACAAAAGCAGCATATGCTCACCCATGGCAGCTCTGTTGCTGCCCACACAAACAACTTCTGATGCATTTGTGCACCACATTGCGCCTTGGACACAGAAGCCCATGTGTGAAGTTTGCAGGAGGTTACTGATATCCACTCTGCTCACCAACTGCTGCCTGCAAATTAGGTTGTACTTGCATTTCAGGCGGAGGCCGGAAAGTGATCACAGTAGAAGTTTCTCTGGATGGCGGGAACACCTGGTTGATCAGTCTCATCACCCGCGGGGAGGTACCTTCAGAGTATGGGAAGCACTGGTGTTGGGTGTTCTGGGAGGTGCAGGTGCCCCTCATGAGTCTCTTTGCAGCTGAAGAGCTGCGGTGTCGGGCTGTGGATAGCAGCAACAATGCACAGCCTGAGAAGTGAGTCAAGTCGTGAGGCTTCACACTTGCATTGAACAACAGACTGTAGCTACAGTGTTGAATACACAGGTGATGTACGATGTACAGGTGCTGCTTGCTTTGTCAGTTGCTCACCTGCTTGCAAACAGGGTCGACAGGCATAGCTTGCTGCATGCGATGCTTTGGCAGCACAGCATACACGCACTCACCTTTACAGCTGGGCAGGATATCAATAGCCACCCTTGCTACCTGGGACATGATGTGTCAATTGCTCTGCATATCATCTCAGTTGTACGCCTGCTACTAGTAAGCGCTTACTGGTAGAGTACTTTATTGTCTCGCTCACCTACTGGCTGCTGTACCACTTGAGGCAGCTGTGCACTGTCCTACAACTAAACAGCGTATCACAACAGAAGGGACTGTCAGCAATAGATTGTTGCTGTAGTGCCTGAGTCAGATGTGCTACAACAGAAGGATCTGTCAGCAATAGATTGTTGCTGTGGTGCCTGACTCAGCTGTGCTACAACAGAAGAATATGTCAGCAATGGATTGTGGCTGTAGTGCCTGACTCAGCTGTGCTACAACAGAAGGATTTGTCAGCAAATTAACAGCTACCCCATGCCCCATGGATGGAAGAGCTATCTCATGCTCTTCCTGTGCCAGCCTGGACACGGCTGACCTCATGACTGTTGTGCTTGCATACAGCTTGCTGTGGAACGTGACAGGCATGATGAGTAATTCTCACTTCCGGGTGAAGCTGCAGCTGAAGGCAGACAGTGCCAACCAGGTTGCTCTACACTGTGAGCACCCCACCAAGAATGGTGCTGAATCAGGAGGCTGGATGGAAAGAGAATCCTTGAGCCTTCAGGTGTGCTCTGTTGAAGGCATTTGCAGTATTCACCAACAGCTGAGACAGGTGCATGGGTGGCAATGCAGCTGATGAGTGGCGCGGCAGCTTTGCTTGACCACCAGCAAATTTTTTGGAGTGTGCCTTGGTGAACATTTGTCTGGCTTGTTTTGAGGCCTTGAGTGATGCAGAGCATTACACTCTCTGCTAGCATGGCTGAAATGCATACAACATGCACACTGCCATTGGCTTGAGCAATCAAGCTAGCGTGCATGAGTAGCATTAGCTTGAGCAATCAAGCTAGCATCTGCATTACAGCTAATATACATGCATGTCACAACTCGAGCTGGAATCATCTAGCTAGTGTGCTATATCTCTGCCACAAACTGCATTATTAGCAATTTATCGTCATTTTCACGCTTATTGTATCATATTGGTAGTCTCATATCATGGTACGCCTGGCACAACTTGTTCTTTCTGACCATTTTGTTTGCCATGCTCACGCAGGAAATCAAGGCTGTAGCAACAGTGAGTGTGCAGTTTGATCTGGCCAGGCTCACATCTTTGCATTTTGCCACACCAAACAAGGCAATACCCATCAAGAAGCTTGCTGCTCATGCCAGACCCTTCTCGGAAGAAGTGGTAAGGCACCAACATCTACCAGAGCAACTTCTGTCCTAATACATTGGTATGGTTGCTCAGCCACGCTTAGCTGCTGTGCTCCACTCTGTACCTACTCGCTCTCCTCCTTGAACACCTTGCTAATGCATTTTTACGCCCTGAGAGCAGCATGCCACCATTGACGGAAGCTAGCTGTCATGGCTGGTTTTGCTTTCATGAACCCCCAGAGGCTCAACTCAACCCCCACCTTTTGCTTTCATGACCCCCCAGAGGCTCAGCTCAACCTCCATCTTTTGCTTTCATGACCTTACAGGCTCAGCTCAACCCCCACCTTTTTGCCCAACCCACCACAATATTGCAGCTGGACATGCAGCTGAACGAACTGCTATTGCCAGCACTGGTTGCACTTTGTGCTGTGCGTTGCTCCCCAGCATGAACTCACTCAAACTTGATACGGTGTTGTGTGCTAATGCTCTTTCAGAGCAGCAAGCTTCAAGAACTGCAAGCCTACCTCATGAGCATGCGCACCATGGCATGGCCGTCATCATTTCATCAGCTGACTCATGTCATCACTCTGTCTGTGTTACAAACACATTGTGTTTTCCTTGAGTCCAACTCCTTACATGCAGGAGGCTGAAGCTGAGGGAGTGATGCTGGGGCCAGCCACCCCCCCCTGAGTGGGTGCACCTGCTGAACTATACATAACTAATCAAATGTTCCTGTTTCTACATGTTCTTTGACTGCTCCACATTGACTTGTCAAAGGCTGTACATCACCTGTACGTCAAAGGCTTGCAAGCATCAGCAAAGAAGCAAGGCAGCATCGTTTACATGTCATGAGGCGCAGTTCTGTGGCAGGCGTACTATCAAGGGTGATCAGCATTGCTGCCATGTATCAATAAAGGATGATCCTTGCGGGCAGAGGGAAAGGGTGGTGTAAAGTAGCCTAGGAGTCACTGCATGCTCCATGACTATTACTACAGATATGATGTGCCTGTTCAGCAAAGTTCTGCCGAAGCATTTGCTTCACCAAACTGTTAAGCACAAAAACTGTATCCGTCAGCAGACTGCATTTGCTTTCAGGTACTGGTCTGATAAATATTGGCCGCATGGTTTTCTTTTGTCTGTTGCGCGCTTACAACTTAGTTGAGCAGATTCCCAGGAGTGCTCTAAGAGTATATCATTCTAAGTTACTATTTGTAGCCACCATTGATTTATGTCTGACAAGGGCCTCTGCACTGCTGTTTGCTCAGCACTTGATAGCAACAAAAACCAATGTGAAATCTTGTATTGACTTCTTCACTTGTCCAGCCGTTGTTGTTGCAAGCTTGTTGCACAGCCAAACAGGATGCTTTTGGGTGTGACAGCACCTGGATGCACCATTGATTCACCGTTCACAAGACAGTACACAAATGCCCTGGTGGGGCCACAAGACATGTTGAAGTTGCATCTGCTGCATATGCTTGCTGCCTGCTGATATGTACCCTTCATCACAAGAATGGCAGCTGCAGTCTTTGTCACTTGCGAAGGGTCCAACTCCACACTACAAATCCAGCAGGTTGTGACAGAAGCACTCTGATACCAGAGTGACATCAATGCAGTTGACAGACAGTGCGTACTTCTGCTGTTGGCTTGCGAGCTGAATATGATTACACAAAAAAAGTGTTGTACACTACATGCAGGTGAGTAGGATTGGTGGTATCTTTCCCAGTTCAGAATATGGTAGCAACACTGCCACTCAAGACCGTCAGTGGTGGTATGCTGACACTATAATGATCAAACGTTTCAATAGCATCACACAGTGACTACAAAACAGAGCATAGTTATGTAGAACATTACCCAAAGAGTACAAGAAATAACAGCAAAGTCACAAAGCAGCTAGATCTGATCCAGCAAAATTACAAGGCGGTGATGCTCTCAGAAGTGTTGCTGCTACAGCTTCACTTGCTGCACCCGGTGTACACAGTTGCCACGCATCAGTCAGTAGGTTGTAGTTGTGCTTTGGGATACCCCAAAGTTGCGCTGCCCAGCTCAGTTGCTGAGGTTGAGCTTGTTGACATCAGTCAGACGCAAGTAGTCCACACCACTGGGCACCTGCAACAGCAAATACAGGTCAAGACTGCATTGCAAGGCCGACTGCAAAGCTGTGACACACCCAAGTGTGGTCAGCTTGACTCATGTCAAAATGCGTTGTCATGACATGAAGGTTTAGTGAGACTACCCCAGTCTGTCAGATGATGTCTTCAGCAACATGCAGCACAGAGACCTAAGCATACAAGTGGGCATTTGTCATTAGACGTAGCAGCACTTAGGTCACACCAGTAGGTGAGTTAACCTGCAAGGCGTCAGACAAGTATGTCTCACACAAGGCAGGGTGACAGTATACCTTGCAGGAGTGGTGGTCAGGAAAGTGCTTTTTAGCATCCTCTGGTGTGACAGTGGGCAATAGGAAAGCCCACCCCTTCTTGCCAATGCTGTCGTGATTGTATGGCCAGTTGGCTGGGGTTGCCTGCAATGTTGAACTGACTTGATGACACATTTGAGTCATGCTTAGGTTGGTAGAAACATCCAGCAGTGCCACTTGTTTTTGGACATGGAGTTACATGGCCGATGGTGCAATACAGTTGTTTGCATGATGTGAAGGGGATACCATGAGAAGCATGTGACAGAAGGCACCCAGCAAGACAGTGCACTGTGTCTGCAGTCTATGCATTACGCATGAGTGATTGTGCGGCACCAAAAGTCATAGCATGTAATAGCTTGCCAGAACTTATAGACTGAACACATAGCCTCAATAAACCAGTGCAGCAGCGCAAGACAGCACAAGACAGCGAGAGCATGCATATGCTTGACTTTGCACAGCATGACCAGCAAAGCAGACACATGGGTGAGAGCTCACAATAGAGTGCTTGGCAGACAGCTGAAGTGCATCAATACATCGCACAATCTCATCCATGTTGCGTCCCACAGAGGCAGGGTAGTTCAGGGACAGCTTGAGCTTCTTGTCAGGGCCGATGATGAAGACTGCTCTGATGGTCAGAGGCAAGTCATTGCTGTCCTTGTTTCCAGGGTCCAACATGCCATACCTGCAAGTTTGTACTGCTTTGAGAATACACATGGCATACAGGCGTGCGCAACCCTGATCAGGTCAGCATACATGTGCACACAGCTGCCGGTTTGTATCAGCAGACTACAACGTGCTGAACTATCCACAGGGCTGGGAGACAGGAGGGTACCACGCTGTGTGAGGCAACTTGTCTAATGGGCTCTTGCCAAACGCTAGAGGGCTAATTGCAAAAAGCTACCGGCATGAGATGGTGCATGACATCCTAGCCTGTGGCAACGAAGATTATCATGTGTGCAAAGAGAGAGTATCAGACTTACTTGACAGCAATGGACCTGTCGGCATCTCCAATGATAGGAAAGTCGATGGTGACCTTGTTCTCACAGTGGGCCACAACATCATTTAACCATTTGTTGTGGCTGTCCACCTGGACCGCAGCACCAATTTTTGAAGACTAACGCCATGAGCAGATAGCATGGGAAGTACGACGCAGCACCAACAACCGTGTTGGCGGTCAAAAGCAGCGTACGCATCGGTTGCAGCACACAGAAGACTCACGGGATCTGCTGACAAAGTAGCCAACTTCACGTTCTTGGCCGCGAGCTCGTCATACTTCAGGGCAAGGCGGCCAATCTCGGTGGTACACACAGGCTGCAATCGGCACAGACAGTACTCAAGAAGGCGTCAAGCTCTTGCGGCAAGACGTGTGCGACCAGTTGAAAAAGGAATTTTGAGGCAGTCTGGTTACGGTACACACCGTGAAGTCTGCAGGATGAGAGAACAGGATTGCCCACGAGCCCTCGATCCATTTATGCCAGTCCATTGGCCCTTGAGTTGTGTCGGCGTGAAAGTCAGGGACAATATTGCCGAGACGCAAAACCTAATCATAGTCAGTGCGACAATATTGATCGGTATGCGCTTGTGTACAAGACTTTCACAGCTTAGCAGGAAAACGACGCTAGATCATACCCCATCGGACGAGCTCTCCGGGTAGAGCTTGGCGTACAGCTCGGTGCCGGACTTGACGTTATAATCAGTGTTACACATGGCAACTGCAGCAAGGAAATTCAAGCCAGGTACAATGCTGTGAGACAACTTGTCACGATATTCACCGCTTTCTCGCCGTAGCGCGGCTTGTTCTTGTCAGTAACGACAGCAAAGCTGCAGCAAAGTGTTCAAATGATCTCAGCAGATGTGGATAAAGGGTTTACTAGTAATGAGCGGGATGATCCTGTGTGATGATCCAAAATTGGGCCTTTTGGCTTGTACAACCTGGCGAAAGGGGCAAACCCTTGATGCCGTTTTGGTCCTGAGAGATGCTTTAGATGCTGATCAAGATGCCAGAAGCAGCACTCATCAATGACAAGAAAGCACCATGATGATGCCAAAACACAGCAGAAAACATGCCAGAAGCAACCTGTTAACAACTCTCTACAGCATTTGACAGAAGTTGCAAGAAATGTCATGCTGTGGTAGACCTGCAGGTGTTAATTACAGCTCCTAAGTGTGTCCACCCACCATCTGAGCTTCTTGAGCTTTCAAGGGAGAGAACTCCTTTTGCAATATCCATTTCTCATATGCACCATTGTCAGTGCCTTCCCACTTAGCTTTGGCATGCTTGAAAGCTGCCAGATCTGCAGGAAGCTCTGCTGGTCTATCTGCATACGACTTCAGTCCTGAAGCCTGCACAGCATAGACATTATAGATCTACTCTTTGGTACACCATGATATAGCATGCAATGCAGGGCTTGTCCTGAAAAAGCCCTGATGCAGCAATGGCAGGACACTTGACAGGTTCACAAATCAGATTGGAGGTGTAATGTAGCTTTCATTCTCTGCCAGTCCAGTCCCAAGGAAAGCATTGGATAGGCACTTCCCGTCAATGATGTGACAGCCAGGAGTCAAACTCACCATTTCAGCAGCCAGAATCTGCTGCACACGAGGAATACGGCTGGCCTCGTAAGCTCTGAGGCTGCCCTGGGTCAGCCCACCTTCCTGAATGGCTTGCGCCAGCTCTACAGCATCCTCAAGAGCCTGATTCACTCCTTGCCCTGCAACATGCTTTGTCCTGACCGCTCAGACTTCAGTAGCAAAAAACTTGGCACATGAGACGGCTTACCACATGCCCTGGGGGAAATTTTATACCCACTGCAGCCAAGCCATTGCCAGGCATCACCAAGCTGAGAAGGTCCATTTACCATTAGGTATGTTGCTCATGTGGTGTGGCATTATGGAGGCACATGGGACGTGTTCTGTACCAACAGCAGACAACCATTGTGACTAGTAAATTTGGTTGGGCAGCCTGCCATGTACATCACCTTGTGCCAGTCCAAAAAGGGCATACGGATGCCTCATGCTGCCTTTTGAGCTGCCTGCCAATTGTGGGGCACCCACATGAGGTGTGTGAATGCTGTCAATTTCTGTAGCTGTCATCTCAACAGCTGCTAATGGACTGACAGTCAACTGCGGACAGAGCATGCATAGAAGCAAGTGTGGCATACCTGAGGCAGGGCGCATGGGATGAGCAGCATCCCCAACAAGGGTCACCCGGCCCTTACCCCAGAATCCCTGGGATAGGCTGTCGGGGTGGCGCACATGCATGTTGTGCTCCAGCACAGTTGACTCGTCAGTTGCATCAATGATGTCTTTGATGACCTGAGCATTGTTGCCCCACACTCTTCGACATCTCTGCAATGGTTTTCAAGTGGTCATCCAGCAGATGTGTGAGCAAGCTACATGCATCTCTGCAAGCCTGTGTCAGCTCAACAGCAGCTGTCAAAACTGGGCATTACATTGGTAAGCTCTGTATGGCAGCAAAAGCTTGCTCCTTGCGGTGCAACAAAAATATATGCAGGACAAACAGTCTGGCGTGAGGAGCAATGTGATGCATCACAGAATAGCATTCACATCTACCAATAAGCAATGACTCAGCAAGGGAAGACCGCAAGATTTGGTGGGATAGTACAGCAGTCAAGAGTTACAAACTCATGAACAGACATACCTCTGATGCAGACAAATCAGTGGCCTTGGCAAGTGGTAGGCCAGGGCTGCCATTCAGATGTCGCTCAGCCTGAGTAGCTGCTGACTTGTCCTGTGTTCCTTGCTGAGAGTCAGTAGACCCAGTCTTGGCTGCAATGTCCTTTACTTCTTGCCCATCCCCTTGAGCTTCACCCCTCTTGCCTTCTGGAGGGTCCAGCTTGCCTTTTGCATCTGCCTTAGGCCCAGTGGGACCGGTCTTTGCTGACAGCCCAACCTCCTCCAGGCATGACACAGGCGCCCCTACTGTCCAGACATACTGGTCATTGCTGATTGGGTAGAAGGTAGCTATTATGCTGCCTTGCAGGAAAAAGTGAGACTCTCCTTTGGGCAGATCTAAAGAGGAGAGCCGTGCCCGCCAAATTACTGTGCCCTGCATTCATGCAGCAACCCAGCATTTGTACAAGACGAAGGCTGGACATACACTGTCATGAAGCACAGGTGCAGACAAGAGCATCACAGTGTGTACGGTATGCTGGGCATGCTTTGTGCCTGGCAGCTGACAATGTTTCCCATTCAAAGCATGCAGACAAGCAGTTGCACAAGGCTCATGTAAGACATGCCTTGCGTACTGTCAGTTGCTGGTGCATGTAGTATGCAACAGCAAGCTGTTACATTGCATGAGTGCAACAAGGCCTGCCACAGCAGAGCATCAATACAGGACTCTGGAGACATAACAGGATTTAGGATCAAGTGAGCCAGGCAGTCTGTCATGTGCGGGCATCCTGTTGCGTATGGAAGTCCCAGTTGCTGTACAGGCAGCCAGTCCATTGTATATGTGTTAGGTGACCAGCCTTGCAAAAGCAATTGTATGTGGCTCAGACAGCTTACTGTGAAGTCTGGCAAGCCATCTCCAAGAGTCTGCTGACGCACTTTGCTGAAACAGCCGTCAGCACCAACCACTATCTTGGCATCAACAGACGTACCATCTGTAAAGTGCAGCTCTACATGGTTTTCATGCTGTTGCAACTGGGAAAAGCGCTTGTTGAGGTGAATAACGCCATGCTGGCAGATGATCAGCTAGACCATCTCGTAGCTCTGACCAGCCCATAGGTGCCTGTTCACTCACACCATACTTGGTTTTGCCGGAAGACATCTTTGAGGAGTTCAGCACCTTGCCTGCATGCAAGCAAGCACAGGCGGTTGATGCCCATCACTTCCCGCCTGTCTGGACACTGCTCTAGTATAGTTGAAACAAGTGTGCTGGTGCATGGGCTTTGAATAATGAGGGCAAAGAACCTGTTGCCAAGCAGTAGTGCAATTTGATCTATGCCGAATGCTGGTGATTTACCAACGTGCATTCTGACAAGACAAGAGCTGGCAGCGCTGTGCATCTTTGGTCATGCTGTACCATCAAGGCTGCGCATGACACCAGTGTGCAGCGAGCAAGTCAGCTTGGCAATGCTCTGACACAGCTTGCTGTCTATTGCATCCAATGCTGCAAAGCCGTTCGACCTCATTGCCAAGCCCGCACCACATGCTTCAAGTCTTGGGATGTGATCAAACACCTGCAAGAAACATATAGCTACTGAGCAGACCTGGCCTGGACACCTACTGCAAAGGTTGTGGCCTGAGTCGCCCTGCACAAGGCCATCAGCCCATGCAAAACTACTGCAAATTATTGCAGCGTTTTCCTCAAGGGCTTGTGCAAAGTCAGCATTTTGCCTGAGTCACGAGCAATGCTGACCTCGACACGCAAAGGCTTTGATCTGCACTGCAACAGAGCTGCAGCTGCGCTCAAACCAGCTGGTCCAGCCCCTACAATTGCAACGTCAAGCATTTGAACTTTGCTGATAGGCCAGAAAACAGGGGGGCACAGGCTAGAGTACGTCTTGGCCCAGCAAACTGCCTCCAGCTTCGCATGCAACTTCTGACACATGGCTGTCAGCTGGGCTATCAGTCAGTCATTGCATCAGAGAAGCAAATTCGGTCGTGGCCTGTGTGTGCGACAAGAACGGTCAAGCTACAAACGGCACATTCAACTCATTGTGCAACGGGTTTGAGACAATGCTTTCCCCCCGTTTCACTGCTCCCAACAGCCCACAGTGGGTCTGAGGGCTTCGACATGCCGTCCAGATCAAGCCAGATCAAGTTTACCACAGGTTTTGTGAATAAGACACCCACATGCATCTGTCAGGAACGGAAGCACGCGTTCTTTTTGGCCTATGCGGAGCTGGGATAGCTTCAGGTCTGGCTTTGCTTCTGCACCAGCAGGTGTGGCAAGACTTGCTGGGACAGCTTTGATGGCACCATTGTAAAGCCCTCAATACAGTCTATTCTGACTGCAGTCGAGGTCCGTTGGAGCTCAAGCCTCACACACATACGACCACCTGATGGGGACATGGATTAGAGTAAGCTTTTCCCAACAGTCGCAGGCTTTGTTGACCAAATTGTCTCTGCGATTTGGTCTGGTCACACAGCCAGGTAATTAGCTCAATATTCAATATTCAGAGGCCCTGCTGTACACTGCAGGACAAAGAGGCATCTGATAGCTTTGAAAACGCCATGACAGTGATGAAGATTAACCCTTTCCTGAAGACCGCCATGCGACAGCTGAAAGGCATCAGACTTGAACAAACTGATGATGCGGTGGTGCTTAACCTGCTTAGCCGCTTCCCTTGGTTCAAGGTAGCAATGCGTGCTCCTGTTGAGCAGGCCACATTGCAGTGCTCCATAACCTCTGCAATACACAACTTGATTGATGCACAAATAGTGCATTGCTCCCTGTTGTCAGCAGTACAAAACAGGATGTCATTGTATGTTTTTGATGCAGCTGCAAGAACGATACCCATGGTCTGGACGCTCTGTGCAGCTTAGAAGGCGGGACTTCAGGCGAGGTCAGATGTTATGCACACTCTCACAGCTGGCAGTGTACACAGCATATGTTTTGGCTTTTCTGACAGGTGCATGACCAACCCAGTGATCAAAGGTTGCAGTCTCAGTCTGCATCTAATGCCTATTTGTGGTCAGCAAAGTCGCTATGAATGGGCCTTTGTCTGATCATTGTCATCATGGTGATTTGCAAGCCAACTTCAAAGTGCTGACACAGCAGCGTGACTTGCAGGCAAAGCTAGTGGTGCGTTGAGTCAAGACGCTGATGCATTATGGATTGAGCAAGTTTGGAGGGACCCTGTGGGTGGCCATGGGTCAGAGTGTGCATGGTCCCCTCAGCCGGGCACCTTGTATGTCGACAGTACCATCCAAGTCCAAGGCAAGACTGCACAATATCGGCAGGTGTACCGAGCTCAAGCCTGAGAAATCTACAAACTTTGTTTTAAGCCGCTAGAATTGTTATTTGGCATGCCAAAGCATTCCACACAAGGCAGTTGGTGCAGCAAGTAGTGCAGATCTAGGAAACATGATTGTCATGTGATGCAGGTGTGGTTTGACACTGCCATATGCATACTTCTGTGGCGTGTTGTTGAGTATGCAGATGCAGGGTCTGTTGTCCTGTTGCTTTTTTTGAATAAGCTTGTTGTACAATAGCTGCAGCCGTCATTAGTGTGCTCAGAAGCATGGCATTGTCTGTTTACAGCTGTGGCGGAGATCATTGCTTTTTGGACTGTTTCATCTTGTGCACAGCCAGACTACTGTTTGTGCACAGTAGTCTTTGGCGCACACTTGTTGATACAAGACCAGCTGTGTTTCTATGTTTGCTCATTAACAGGCATAACAATTTCTGACAAAGCTGGTGTCTGTTCTGTCAACACTGATCATCTATGAAGCAACAACACAGCATGAAGACTGTCAAGTTGGTCTGAGATGCTGCATCAGCTTCAGCTGGGCTCTAACGAAGTCTACTATACCAGGAAGCGGATTTTTTGAGCTGGATGACTCTGGCTGCATGTGTCTCAGCCTCCTGTATTCCAATACAGTCAGTCTTGCAGAAACACCAAGGCTGCGTCAAGCTGCTCAGATCACCAGTGCTCACGTATACAGCTGCACAACAGTAATCTCTTCAGAGCCTATACTGGACCACAGGCTGTGCACGTCGATCATGGCTTCCTGGCTGACCAATCGGTGGCAGCAGCCTTCTGTCTCTGACCAGCTACACATGCGTATGTACATGTGCATATATACATGCATAACTTGCAAGTTGTCAACATTCATATTTGTTCACGAACAATGATGATAATATATTATCATTGTCTGGTATTGTTTGCATGCAGCTTATTAAAACACCGGTGGTATCGTGTTTGTCCGCATGCAATGGACATGTCGATGGTACTCGCTGATGCTGCAGCTCAATAGGTCTGAACAGCATATCCTTTGTGTCTGAGTTCTGCCTCAATGACACACTTTTGACTCGACTCCGGCCTACATACATCGCTGTTGAATCTTTTGACATGCCTCTGTCAGCACGTGGAGATACACCTGCTGTGAGAAACATCATGCTGTTTGCTTTCAGCAGCATACAACATGGAAGCGCAGCCAGACATTGACATTACAATGGGACAGTCGTGTCTTAAAAAATACAATCACATAGTAATCAGCATACAAGTCAAGTACCCCACAAAATCACTCCTCTGAGTGATGACCAGTCATGCTAACACCCTTGCATTAAGCAAATGCCAAAGTGACTTTGGTCTCCAACGTCTGCAGCTGATGACAGGCAATGGTGTCGGAGGGGACTTCCTCACAGAGAGCCGATGTATGGTTGTTGACCACACATTTATGGTGTGAGGCCGTCTTGCGCATGTTTCATGTAGTGCTACTGCAAAGCACTCACCCCTATCTGGCCCATGCCAGCTAGCTAGTGCAGTACATAAACCAGCTCATCATGAATGTAGCAATACTGCCCTGTGCCTGATTTGAAAAGCTCTACCGAAAGCATAAGATACAACTCTTTGGTGTACATAGTGTCAAGCTGAGCACCGCACATTAACTCATGCTGATTACACTAAGACGTCCACAAGAGAATGACATGGATCACGTTGGCCCTATTCAGTGAATGCATTCTTTGTGAGACATAGCATTGCCTGAACATGCAAAAGCCTGCAGGTGTTTTGATCATAGCCTATACATGCCAAGAACGACATTGGTTGCACCACAGTGTATAGATGTCACTGCCATCCACAGGCATCAGCAGTTTTCTCTCTCCTGGAGCCGTCGGATGCTACACTCAACCCAAGCTGTAGTTGCTGGCAGCAGTCAGGGTTGCTGTGTAGATGTCTCTTCATGCAGCCCGAAGCTGTGGCTGACCTTGACTAGAACAGCACGGCAGCCTTGCTACCCCAATTAGGATTGAGGTTTGAGGCCACACGCAGCAAGTAGAGCTTAGTGCAGGGAACTGAGGGTAGGAGCCAAAGACAGGGGCCCTGAAAAGGGTGTCAATGACGCCAATGAGTCCATCAGCTTTGGCATGAAGACTCAGCCCAAATGCTCATTGCCACTGAGTGCTGTTTCCACAAAGAGCATATGCTTGGGCACCACTTGTTCCAGGCGATAGTACAAGAACCTACGGTGTTGTTGCTATTATGAGACTCTCTAGCCATCTCTCAGCGTCCCTTGTGACTCAGCTTTAGCAGGCTCTGCGCCAAGCAGCTCCTCTGATTTGACCTCAATCACCACTGATTGGTCGTCTGAAGCTGCTTCAGCAAGCTCAGTGTCCGCACTGACATGCTGCAAGTCTGACACACTGCTGTCAGGGCCTGGAAGTGGCATCCGCCACCATAGGGGAATGCCACACCAAGTAAGCTGTTGTGACGCTTGCTTCTGGGACTTGGCTTCGGACTTGATCTTGTAGAAGCCTCTTGTGGGCAGGTGGGCGCCTGTCAAGCTTTGGCCCTCCCGCTCCTCAGGGCTCAGCTGTGACAGACGCTGCATATCTGCAAGGCGCATGCCCATGTGCCGCTCCAGCACAGCCTGCACTCAGCAATCGTCAATGAGGTTTGGGCCTGTGCCAAGCTGCTTGCAGGTCCCAAGCAGCTCAGTCAACAAGCCTTCTTTGCTGTGAAGACAAACAGTCACTCACAGAGAGAGATGTTGCTTCCAAGACAACCCAACGAAGAGAAGTCTCTCCTGTAGCCAGGTTAAACATGGATGCATGGCAAGTGACACTGTTCTGTGGCAGAAAGAGCGCACGCACATGCTGACCAGCATACAGCATGCAACTGCACAACGTTTCAACATTGCACATGGTCAACAGCTGAGGCAGAAGTTTTCAGGGGAGCTCAGGTGTGCATCAAGCCATAATCGCTCTGTCCATGCGTTCATCTCCCCATCATTCACTCACGCACTTTGGCAGTTTTGCATGCAATTTTCAGCTGCAGCAAGTATCCTCCATCCCGACCAGCTCAATTATGGAGTGCTCACAGACTGTGTCAGGGAACAGCAGCTCTTTGGCATACAGAAACGTCACTGATTTATTCACACCTGGGGATTAGAATCAGGCGTTTTGTAACATTGTGGATGTATCTTAGAAGGGACAGTGCAGGTATGAGAGCTTGCCTGCAACCTAGGAGCAGCCTCCACCAGCCTCACAACACCCTCCATCCCGTCTGAAAAGCCCTTGCAAGTGAACTGCGCCAGAATGACAGCCATGATAGCGTACTGGTAGCTGCTCAGCAAGTGCTTATCCACGCTTTGACCTGCACCCCAGCAGAAGCTGCTTATGGCCAGAGAACTTTCTGCCTTGAGTCTGTGCCATACAGTGATGCCCCTCCAGCAATGCTGCTTTGCTTGCCAATACGTCACAAAGAGCTGCGAGAATGCCGAACAGGGAAGCACGTCAGGTGCATGCATGCATGGTTGCGCGCGCGCACACACACACACACACACACATACACACACTCACTCATGCGCAGGCGCCCACACGCATGTACACACACCTGCAAGACTTGCTTGGAGTGATGCTTCTATGGAAGACGGTGACACCATCATGCGGCCCCCATCGTTCACAATGACCCGGTGACCAGGGCGCTTGTACAGGAAGAGGAACTTGCCCCCTCTGGTCACCACATCCTGTAACACAGTACACTGTGCATTGGATACTTGGTGAGACACACCTTGACTTGATGTGAAACAAGCAGGTGTACATTTTGGCAGCAGCATGGCAGGCAAAGGGTCTAGCAACACAGACACAAGCTGCATCGCCACCCGCATCACCATTGTTTCCATATGCCATAGACACAGATGAGGCAACAACATGCCTGTGTTGTCCAACCTGTGTTGCACAGACACACAGAGGCAGACAGAGACAGGAGACAGAGGCAAGCACCCATGCAGCAGCCAGCCCTAAACATGCCTGTTCATTGATGATGCTCCAGGTGTCTGGCACGACATGGTTGTAGTCTGCAGCAAAGGCATGGTTGCCGGTCCTGGGGGCACCAAAGCTGTAGCACATCACCTCCACATCCTGATTGCCGCTGGCTTGCAGCTGCTTGCGGATGTCATAGGCTGCCAGCGTGGCAAGGGCACCGCCGAGGGAATGCCCTGTGTGCAAGCAACAAGCACAGCCTCTGTGTATCAGCTCAAGCAGCTGCCTCAAAGCATAAGTATGTATATAGTACAACTGGCAAGCATTTGAACAGCAAAATCCCAAAAACAAGCTGTGAAAGCAGCCTCCCGAAAGCTTGACATTGCAGCTTCAAACAGGGACCAAGAGTCAGAGTGATGTCAGAAGCCGGCTTGAGGCGTTGCAGCTCATGACATGCAGGCTTAAAGCCAGAACAACTCAGTGATGCCCCACCAGTGATGTAAATCTTGAGCTTGTCTGGGCTAGGCTGGCGCCGGTTCACCATCTCCATGATGCGGTTGACAACCTTTTCGTTGAAGCCTCCAGCCAGCCAACTCTGCAAGAAGCCTACATGCACAAGGGGCCGAGAGAAGAAGACCAGGTGGCCTCTGACAGGGGGATGTGCTACTCTCCATGCCTGCAACATCAAGTTCAACTATGCCAAAAGGTGGAGTCATGGATCTGCCATGTTCAATGTGACAATGATGTCCCTCTACCAGCTTAAGACTGGCAATTTCTCAGGAAACATCCACATCTGTGGGTCTTTAGTAGATGTATTGGCTGTCACAATGCCATGCATCATTTGTTGCAGCCAGGACCATGAAGACCACAAGCAGAGAAGCATGTGCATGATTGCTGCACATGAAAGCATGATGTGTTACAGCAAACTTGCTTTTACAAGACTGCCCAGTTTCTCATGGTCTCACAAAGAGACCACCGGACTGTATATTGCAGATGCTTTGTGAAATCTGTCTGGTGGCAGACAGGCTTGTACCAGACATGTCATAGACTTTCGGACAGTTTTGGCTCAGATGCGTTAGAGACAATCAGAAAGACAAAGCAGTATGCTTTGCCCATGAGAGGTGGTTTACCTGAAGATCTGATAGAGCGTTGGTCATGGAGGCTGTGCCTCTGAAAGCTAGTACAATGGTGCTGTCATTCCATCCCATCAAGCACCGGGTGTCCCTCCTCACCTCACAAAACAGCTCGCTGCCTGTCAAGCCATACATCTCCATTGCCCTCTGCAGTTGCAGACCTGTCGTCTGAGTCGGCTGTGCCATCTGGCTTGCATCTGCTGTTTCTTCAGATGAGAGTCGATTAGACCGCTTGCGTTCACTCTTCTTGACAGCCTGCAGCATGCCAGCCTCATGGTGAGTGGACAGTACAGTCAATGTCCTTGAGCACACGTGCAACACTCTCAAGCCATGCAACTTTTTGATGAAGCACCAGGGGAGATGCCTGATGAACACCCTTTTGTGTGTGTTCCGGAAAGGCAGCCAAGCATATGCCAAGCATAGCTGCGCCGCTGACACTTGACTGTCAGAGCAGTAAGAGTGCACGCTGGTCTTACCCTTTGGTAATCATACACAAGGCAGCTCCAGTACCACATCTTCAACATGGTTTCAAAGCAGAGCATTGGCTGCTGGTTCAGGCTGCTACCCTTTGGTACTGTCAGAGCGCGAGCAGCCAACTTGACTGGCTTATCAGCCTCAGTCCATGCAAACTCCTGCTCCCAGATCTGTATGCCGATGTGCAGGCTATCTACATTATCATCTGTCTGATGTGCAAAGACATTTGATGACATGGACAGAGACCACCATGAGCACACTGGGAGTCAGGGCGATGTCAAGTGCAATCAGAAATGACGCCTGGCATGACACGCTCTGAGTGACACTAACACAGAAGCAAGCGAAGCAGGCTGCAACACTGTGTGTTGGAACCAGCAGGCAACATCATGCACACAGCATCATGCATACAATGGGCATGCACCAAGATCTGCCAAATTAGGCGGTGCTTGAGCGTACCCGTTTGGCTGCAGCATCATCCTGAGGGGTGTGGGGCATGGTGATGAAGCTCCACACGAACGTATTGGCCGTCATCACAACCTGTGCAACAAGAAGGGAAAGTTCCCTACCCCAGAGAGTGATGTGACGCATGAAGGCTGTTTGCCGACCAAAATTAGCAAAGGTTCTGACACAGCTGTTATGTACAAGCGAGTGCCAAATGCTTGGTGGGGTGCAAACACCGTCACATAGCAAAAGACAAAAGCAGGTATATATGGCAGAAAAGGGCAGATCACCAACTGTGTTGCAGATACCTGATGTGCACATAAATTGGTAAGTTGCGAGTTGCTACCACGTAGTGTATTGTACTACACGCCACTGAAACACAAAGGTGACACACCACATACTGACACATGACATGAAATGCGCTTGGTGCATCAGTCAGCAGCAACATCACGCCATCTCAGAAAGCAATAGCTTCAGATGAGTTCGCACCTGCATGGGCATGATGCCCAAAGAAACAAACTCAGTGCTGGCACAGCTGTTTTGGCGCACCAGCCAAAGCAGAACTAGACACAATGAGAAGAACAGCATGACTTCAAGCCGCAGCCTGAGCTGCAACACAAAAATATCAACGTCAAAAGGCCATTAGGGTGAATCTCCAATAGCTGCAGCTGAGCTGAATGCAGGACACTTGCACCTGCATTTGCAAAACCCGGACATGCAAGCCGTACAATGTTTCCAAGGCATGATGCAGCAGAATGACTGCAGAGAAGATGACACTTGAGCTTGCACTGGGCACGTGTGTGAAGTTGGCAATACAAAGGTGAGTCATGCAAACTTGTGTCAACCATGTATTGCAATCAAGCAATGTATTGCCATCCATTGATGTCATGATATTGTGGACATAAGAAATGAGATTCCAATCTTGTGGGCTCACCTGCAGCCGAAAGAACACAGTTCCAACCTGGATCCTCCGGTAGGGCAACTTTCTGTGTTGACTCAGCTTCAACGTTAGCAGAGCGCAAGTGATTGCAAAGTATATGAATGCTACTCCCACCGTCACGTCAATGCACACACGTGTCATGACATCTGGTGTGCAGTTGCTGAGTACCACCCCTCTCTGAGCTGCAAGGATTGTGCTGTCAGCAGTCCCTGCATATGCACAGTCTGGTGATGTCCAAACAGACAGAATGTGTAGCATTCACAGTGAAAGGCACAAAGCAAGTTCACTGGCTGCAGCTATGCGTCAGGCTCTTGCTGCATGTATGCAGAGCACCATAGTAAGCACAGCAAACGAACAAGCAATTCACATACCAAGAAACACACAGATTGTTTGTAAGTGAAGCTTGGAAAACTTGTACTGACCCTGAGCAATGGGGTGCAGCCAGCCAATGCTTGTTGGAATCTGAAGTAGGATCCACGGGATCAAGCAAGGCCAGAGCCAGTGCCAGGGCCCATCCATGATCAATTTGGGCCTTGGCTTGCTATGTTTGTCCATCACTTGTCCACTATAGGCATGGACCAGAAACAATAGGAAGAACTGCACAAAGCCATTAACAGCTGATGCTCTGACCTCAGCTTCACACGCGATCAGAAAGGTTTCCACACTTGCTGAGCATCTAGTCATGCACGCTAAGATTAGCATGTGACAGACACCCGCTTGGAGCAGCCTTAAGCAACCTCAGGAACTTTATTTGCAGGTCGAGCAGCAATTCAGATGCCGTCACATGCTGAACAGCACAAGAGACATTGTACTGTGAAAACTGAAAGTGTAAGCTGTACATGGCTTTGGGCCAGCCTAGCAAAGTTTTAAATGCTTGTAGGCAAACCAGCACCGCAGGCAAACTTACCGTGTTCCAGCAAGTCCAGCGAGCCCAGCCACAACAGCAGACGACTGTGGAATAGAATGCAAATGGTTTGCACAAAAGGTAGATGTTCGGAGCTATGTAACACAATAGATTGATTCCTTGCAATGCTGTCTCCGTGAGAAACAGCACTGTGTGACGCTTGCGTTTTGGCAGCCTGTATTCACCATGCATAGATCAGCAGATCAGCGCAAATTCAGCTGAGCAGCAGACACCTGTTGCTCAGCTGTGTGCACAGAGTCATGATCATGCCGATATGTTGTGACATGAGCAGTCACTGTCATATGACAAGTGCGTAAATACAAATGGGCATAAAGTTTGCGCATCTATATCATTGTCTTCATTGATGTATTGTCACACTGTGGTAAAAATGTAAATTGATATGCAAGCTCTCAAAGTCACTGCTGTAAACATTGAGGCAAAATTCACGTACCGTACATAAACATAGCAAACAGACACAAAAAGCACAGCATCTGCATACTATGATTATGCTGTCATGACACAGCTAGGACAGAGGACTGACCAGACTTTGTGCTGCCTGCATGCTCGCAAAACGCGCCAGGCATGGATCACGAAGGTGATCGTGACGATAGTCAAGCATGCTCCACCAACAACTATGTTGCAAATGAATGTTGTGTTGTGCTTGAAACGTCGGGTGCTGCCATCCTGCACCCAGACGGTTCTGCCATAAAATAAAAAAGCAAAGTGGTGACTGCATAAGGCAACAGGTTACAGCAGCATACACTGCAAATGCAGATCAGTGAAGCACGTAGCCCAGCATGACTGTCAAGGCAACTGGGACATGGAATGATTGTCACCTGTGTCATGATGTTGATGAATTGGACCAAAAGGATGCTGAATCCAGCAAAGTGTGCAGCATGCACCACAAACATAGCAACCTGCATAGCAGGAGAAATGTGGTCAATGGGGTCAGGAAATGAATGTGCGTGCAATCAGCTGCACATTAAATACTGCTCCTCTGCTTGTGCACAGACTGACCCTTGTGTCATAATTGGTCATGAAGTCAAAGCGCAAAATGACTTCAGTGCCTGTGTCCACGTTTGACACAAACTTGGCTTGCACCCTTTGCGCCTCCAGACGAACCGGCTCGCTGGCGGGGGCCACATTAGGTGCCGAAGCCAGGTCGGATGAATCACAAGGTCTTGCTTCCCCTGCTTCAAGGCTTGCTTGGGAGTACGGATCACTGTCTTTGCTCTGTCCAGCATCATACTGAACAGCCTCGTGCTTGATATTCCCCTCGTGGTTGCTTTGCTGACTGCTAGGTGTAACGTTACGCATGAGACTCGAGCAGTCAGCAGCCAAGACAGACTTCGGGTTGTCGTGAGCAAAATGCGTGGCTGAGGAGCTAGCACTTGACGCTCCTGCACTTGACGCTCTGCACTTTACGCTCCTGCACGTGACGCACCTACATCGTTAACACCATTTGCATTGTTGTTGTTCGAAAATTCCTGTATCGGGAGCATGCCTCGACGATAGTGCCCGTTTTCAGAACTGTGTGTTGACCTATGACAAACGAGGGGGCGTTTGAGTGAGATCCGCCCCTATGCTGCGCCCTGTGCTGAGCTTACAAGAGCGTATCATCCAATATTGTGTGCACCTTGAATTTTATCAACATGATGGCAGCTGACGGCGTCATGCACTGCATCTGCACTAGTACCTCACTATCTGCTGCCAATTGTCCTCACATTACACCACATGTGCTCGCTCATTATCAGCAGCACACAGAGTCTGACACTGACGATACAAACTTTGAAAGAGCTATGCCAATCCAACACAAACTACACAAAAGATGGGGAGGCTGCAGCTTGGCTGGAATGAAGTGAATGTCTCCAAAGGACTTTCCGCATAGTCCAGTCGTCAGGTCAAACATCATCAACTCATTGCCACGTCAACATCAAGCTAAGAGAGTGGTCATCCAAATACCGCGCCAGTACCCAATTGTGCACACCAGAATCCAACTGTGCACACCACATGTTATGGTGACAAGATGCAGGTTGAGACTACATCACGGTCCATGCTATATGGTTGTGCATGCTGTGCAAAATGTATTCCATACTCACTTCACTGTTCACATCTTCTCCTTGACAGCCTTGCAGTGAATCTGATCCTCCAGGAACTGCCAGGCACAAGCCAATGATGCAGGAGTACATGTGGTCCTGACGGGCATGAATATGTGAGTTTCTGTGCTTTGCTGCTTGGTTCCAGTTATGCGTCTGTCGCACCTGCATGCCCAGCATAAAAGTCAGCGCAAAAGATCACGTATTCTGAGACTGCTTAAGCGTTCAGTGTCACAATTTCGAGACTACACTAATGATCACCTCAGTCTGGAATGATGTTGGTTGACTCCATGCAAAAGCTTCACCTTCACACCTGGCTATATAGTCCTACTGATGGTCAGGTATCCAATCCAAATCTCACTTGGGTGATTTCCAGGCTTTGCACCTTGTACCAAGACTCACATGTGCCAAGACTTGGGGATGAGGTTGTCCTTGGCTATATAGCAGTACAGCAGCAGCACATGACCACTTGTCACGACTTCTGCAACAACTGTCACTCAAGGTGGCTTGCTGATGGAAGAAGTCAATCAGCTGCAGATGCGCAGCTTCCAGGGAATGCAGCCTTCACCACTGGTGCTGTCCAAGATGATGTTTTGCCCATTGGTCATGCTGCAAGTCTGCGACCAACCAGGTCTATGTCAGCACCTGCATGCAGTCAAGTCACTCAGTGACTGACGCGCTGAAGAGGATGGGCTCAGTCGGGGTCTTGGGGTGCGTAACATATTGCATAATCTTATCAGAAGGGTTCCCTCCACCGGGAATTTATCCCACAGTGAGATGTACGTGGTGGACTTGACGCATGCTGTTGCCAGAGCATTGAATCTGCAGCTGAGCCACGACGGTGAGTATGATCAGATGCACACAATATTACTTGCGCCGGCAACTGGGTGCCCCCGTGCACGTGGAGGCCCTAATTGTGATCTTGGCAGGCTGGCACACAGTTCTAGTCGGAGACTGCATGTAGAACTGTACATTCATTTATAATTATCAGTTACAGCGTTTGTTTTCTGTGGTGCGCGTACAGCAGTCCTTACATTGCAAAAGCAAGGTTGAATGGCAGCATTTGGCCTCATATGTATGTGCCATACACCACTTGAGCACAAGTCAAACACAAGTAGCATGAGTAGCAGCATGCAAGCCTGTCAAGGAAGTCAGGTGCTCGGCACATGTTTTGTGTTGATGTAGCAGCAAACATGCATACTGATCTCATACTCAAGCATAGCACAGCGACTCTCTGTGGCTGAGAGGTCGGCGAGTGGTCAATGACGCTGCATTCACCTGGAACCTGTCCAGTCACCATGGTGATGATGGTTTCTCTTACTTCTCAAACAATATATTATACAGTTAGTCCTCGCCTGCATACAATGCTTGATGTACTTCACAAAGGACAGAAGATAAGCAAATCAGATAATAAAGCGGCAATGCCAACTTCGCCTGTTTGTAAATACTGTACATGTATGCATACCTACTTACAACACGCTCTGGGTGCACAGTCAGGAGAGACAGCGTATCACCATGCGTCATTGTCTAACATCAGCGGTGAGGAAGTCACATTAGGTATGTCACACGAGAACGCAGGCATACGGCCAAGCTAGACACTGGCAAATACATGAAGGCAGACACTGTCTGCCCTGCAGAACAAAAAGAACTCTGGTGGCAATCTTATGTCACAGTTATTCAAGCTCTGATCAGGTGCACAGCAGGGTTGGTCCAGACCTGTGTGAACACTGAACAAAATAATTTAACAGCGTTACTTGCCGTCATACAGCTGTCCCTGTATGAGGTCATGCTGCCTCACGCAGAAGCCTGCAGAATCTACCAGAGCGAGGTTGCTGTCTCAGAACAAATGTGAACCAAGCCTAGCTCCATCCTCGTGCAAGACTGACCTCAGCAGTCTTGACATAGGGCAGCACACGCTCTCCCTATGTGGGCATGATCCAAAAGGTTTTAGCCTTCCCTGCCGCTTCCAGCATTCCCTCTGCCCGTTGTTGCCCCACCTAACCCTTTTCAGCAGGTGAAGCAGATTGGACATCCAAAGCAGTGTGATAGCATGCGTGCACCTTATAGTTGCACAGCGTACCAAGCACTGTTGATGCTGCCGATGAAAACAACATATGGCATGAAGAATCCTCGATTAGCCACCCTTCGGCTCTTCAGCAGATGGTGCATCAGCAGCATCCTCCTCTGTCTTCACCTCAATCACCACATGCTGGTCTTCAGCAGCTGTTGATGCCACCTCTGACTCAATGCTGTCATGGTGCAAGTCATTCATGTTGTTGTCATGACTTGCCGGATGCAGCAGCCACCAGCACGGAATACCACAGTAGTTACAGTTGCATGCAGGCTCCCTCTGGGCTTCATCTCTGGATCTGATCTTGTAGAAGCCTCTTGCCGGCATATGAGCACCGGGCAAGCCTTGGTCCTCCCTAGCGTCGGGGCCCAGCTGGGACAGGTGCCGCATCTCATCCAAATGCATGCCCATATGCTTTTGTAGAGTTGTCTGCAGCAGACAGTTGTATCAAATTTGGAGCTCTGAGCTTGCGCTTGATGCATTGACAGACTATTGACAAACGCTCCAATGCCTGTTTCTTCAGGCGACACTCTGGACTTTCTGGACAACCCTAGGCACAAGTTGTTCTGGATCATACGTGTCCCCAGTTGTTTATACCTAAACACATCCTTGCTCAAACAAGAAGGACGCCATAGATGCACATGCAAAATCAACACAGGGCAGGCAGTGGCGCCGATTTACCACTCCATCTTGTGACAGGTGTTGCATGCTTGTGTGCAGCCAAAAAACCCAGTAATGCTTGCCTGGAGTGCTTCATGTCCTTCCACAAGCCTCACAATGCCCTCCATCCCGTCTATGAACCCCTTGGGAGTGAACTGAGCCAGAATCACACTCAGGATAGCCTGATGATAGCTGGTCAGTAGGTGCTGATCCACACTTTGACCTACACTTTGCACAATATCCACCTTGACAATCAAGTCCTGGGCTACCAGCGCCACAGCTGATAGCATGCAGGGAACAAGTGAGCTGTAAGGATTTGTGCAAGCTTTCACAGGAAGGAGTTTGTACGTACCCCCAATGCTTTGTTGGACTGAGGCTTCCATTGATGAGGGCGACACCATCAAACGGCCTTCGTTGTTTAAAATAATCCGTTTACCAGGCCGCTTGTACAGGAACACAAATTTGCCACCCCGAGTAACAACATCCTGTATCAGAAGAAAAGTCAGCAAGGCCTTCCAAGCTCTGTAGCAATGCCAGTTTTGTTTTCTGTTGTCATCACAGGCAAAGCTGCCTTCAGACTAATGTTGAGCTGGTAAAAACATGCACTGCACCTTCACCTCTTGCTACATGCTACAACTACATCATCAGCCACACAATTGATGATACCTGGTCATTGATGATGCTCCAGGTGTCTGGCACCACACGGTTGTAGTCTGCAGCAAAGGCATGGTTGCCGGTCCTGGGGGCGCCAAAGCTGTAGCACATCACCTCCACATCCTGCTTGCCGCTGGCTTGCAGCTGCTTGCGGATGTCATAGGCTGCCAGCGTGGCAAGGGCACCGCCCAGGGAATGCCCTGTGTGCAAGCAACAAGCAAACGTGTCACATAGGAGCTCAAGCGATGTGCAGTTACATGTCCCTGTATAGATGCTTAAGCCGTTCATCGTGTGTTGCTTCATGACACCGACTTTGAGTGCCTTTGACAGTCAATACTGGTCTCTAAGAATTACACTTGAATACACTTGAAAGTAAGTTTTCAAGATAGCCTGCCTGTGATCAAAATCTGAAGCTTGCCCAAAGCAGGCTTGCGGCTATTGACGACTTCCATGGTTCGATTGACAACTTTGTCATTGAAGGCACCAGCCAGCCAACTTCGCAAGAAGCCCACATGTACAAGGGGCCGAGAGAACAGCCAGTTGTGACCCCTGACAGGGGGGTGGGCTACCCTCCATGCCTGCACCATAGGCATACTTTCATGGGCAAACATTATAGGCATCTTCTAAACCATATTCATGAGTGGAACCCATGGGCATATTCTCATGAGTACTATGCAGCATAGCAGCAACAGGAGCCGCCACTAAGGCATCACACATGACCATTGTCACACAGGTGATGATTTGAGCGACTTGCACAAACCACACAACTTGCAGAGCTGCATGCAGATGACAGCATCAGCACAGCATGCACGCCTGCCAAGATTTGGCTGAGATACACAGCCTGCCGAGAGTCGGGTGAGGTACACTACCTGAAGATCTGATAGAGCATTTGTCATGGAGGCTGTGCCTCTGAAGGCCAGTACAATGGTGCTGTTGTTCCACCCCATCAAGCACCGGGTGTCCCGCTTCACCTCACAAAACAGCTCGCTGTCAGTCAGGTCATACATGCCCATTGCAAAAGCCAGGTCCAGGACAGTCTTCTGGGCTGTTGCTGGGGCTTTGCCTGCACCCAACTGCTCTGGCGTTGCCCGCTTTGATCGCTTGCGCTCAGTCTTTGCCTGCAGCAAAGCAGTCAAAGACTGTGATTTGAGGGCTAGGAAAGAATCAGAGAGAAGTCATCACAAGTCTATGTTGACAGTCAAGCTAGGTTCTGTGATCAAGCTAGTTTGTGCTGAAAGTTCAAATCAGCATGATCACTGGCTGTTTCAACGCGGAAAACAGTATACAAAATCTTGTGGCCAAGCAGCCATTGCCTGGTGACAATTTGTACACTTTGAAGACAAAAGAGACTCTCTGTTGCCATCCTCTTGTTCAAACCGTCGTTTTTGTGTCTCAACCAAACTAGTCAAGCCTTGCTACAAGGGCTTGCTATGAGTATGACGAACTGGAAGGATACATCTTATATCAATACGCAAATGGGTCGATTTGCTTGGTTGTGCAAAGTTGTGGCAACAGTGTGTGAGACAGGACCAAGCGACGCACAAGCTGGAATGCCACTGCTGCAATTTTGGCGGAAACCAGAGGCTGCACAAGTTGCATGTTTTGGATTGCTGTGGGTATGTATACGTATCTGTCGTCTCACCCTTTGGTAATCATACACCAGGCAGCTCCAGTACCACATCGACATCATAGTCTCAAAGCAGAACATGGGCTGCTGGTTCAGGCTGCTACCCTTTGGTACAGTCAGAGCACGAGCAGCCAACTTGACCGGCTTATCACCCTTGGTCCATGCAAACTCTGACTCCCATATCTGCAAGGCATGGTCATCTAGCTTGCATTTGCCTGATTCCAGTCTGATCAGCAAACAATGACTGCAACCGGAAGACAGGCACTCATGCTTTTGGGTATAATCACAGGCATCCAGAACTGTCAAGGCAGTTCAGAGAGACGCCCATTCCTCAGCAGGATTCTGAAGTGAGAAATGCCTGGGCACAGTAGAGACGTGTTTCTTGATCCAAAGATGTCTTAGGGAAGCAAGTGTCATGACCGCCGCGCCTGCCACTGGAACCCCAAGGGCATCATGAGTTGTGTTTGTCAGTTGGCTTGGTTTAACAATTTGGGCTTTTTACACACATGCAACACATCTGAGCTGGGCTCCTTGAAGATCAGTTGATAATTTGCTGAAAACCTTCCATTAGGTTTGCCGGTGACAGGCCAAAAGTCCTCAAGAAGGCTTGACAGGAGTTCCAGCCTTACAGCAGGCAAAAGCATGTTGTGCAAGAGCAGGCACAAGAAACTGCAGGTGGCTTGGGGACTTTTGTACCCGCTTGGCTGCAGCGTCATCTTGGGGGGTATGGGGCATGCAGATGAAGCTCCACACAAACGCATTGGCCGTCATCACAATCTGCGCCATCACATGAGTCACTGTATGAGCATGACTGGTGACTGAGGTGCCATTATTTACAACAGGTCAGGAGCAAGCATAAATGCATAAGATAACGCCATGCAGGGTAAATTGGGTAGCGAGAAACGGATGCCAGACATAGCAGCAGGTAGAGACAAGCATGACCTGTCTTGTGAGGGCACGGCGGGCAGCAGGTAGCTGAATCAAGAACTGTCTGGAAAATCAGGAAATAAGCATTTTCGGGTTCTTTTCAGCTTTTCATCACAGGTTTCCCCGTGTATGAGCATTTACACATGTTTGTTTAGTGTTACCTGCATGGGCATGATGCCCAAGCCCACAAACTCATAGCTAGCGCAACTGCCCAGGCGCACCAGCCAAAGCAAGACCAGACACAGCCCAAAGAACAGCATGACCTCAATCCTCAACCGAAGCTGCAGCACAGAAGCCAAGGCATGTTCAAACGCTCAACATGTGTTGTGTCCTTGACTGCGCAGTCAGGTTGTACAGCCGTTATGAATGATACCATTCATGCAAGAATGATGAGTGGAAGATGCTCGAGGCTGCAGCAGTTGAATTCTGCATGCTGAGAACATGCTGCAGCCGCACAACAAGAACGGCAAACAATTCGCAAATGTAGTGAAAAACATGCATCACCTGGCAATATTGCATCATGAAGGGCACATTGTGTTAGGCACTGATGTCAACGTATTGTGACTGACTGGCGTTCTGGTCTTTTGAGCTCACCTGCAATCTGGTGAACACAGTTCCAACCTGAATCAATCGGTAGGACAGTTTCCTGTGCCTGCTCAGCTTCTGAAGCAGAAGAGTGCATGTGGCAGCAAAGTAGACAATTGCTATCCCCACTGTCACGTCAATAGTAGCCCGTGTCAACAAGTCTGGCTCACAGTTGTCAAAGTAGATCCCTCTGCCGAAAGCGTCCTCCTGAAAGCCAGCGCTTTTGGAAAGGGCTCCTGAAGGTCCTGCACCCCACCATGTCAAGGAAGTCACGCACTGTACAGGGACATGTACGGTGACAACAGTATTAAAAACTAAAACACGGGTTTGACGTGTGGTGCTTCTTGTTTGATTCTGGCAATCAATGGCGGTGTAAGAAGCTTTTGTTGTGTTGAGTCAGGGCAAAAGACATGCTGGTCATAGTTGCAAAGGTTGCTGTGAACCTGTTTCAATCTGATGCAGAGTTCACTGACATGTGTCATGGTTGTTACACTGACCAACTCAACAGGACCTCATTCAACGAGTTCCACAGGACTGTACTTACCTGACCCTTGGGGAAGACATGCATTGTTTGAATGAATGAATGGATGACTTGAGTGAGTGAGTGAGTGAGTGAGTGAGTGAGTGAGTGAGTGAGTGGGTGGGTGGGTGGGTGGGTGGGTGGGTGGGTGGGTGAGGTGAGTGAATGAGTGAGTGAGTGAACGACTCAACAAACGAACAAATGAATGGCTGTCAGAACATAATGCAGGCAAGCATTGCATGCAATGGTGCTGCTGCTGATGTGGTGTGACATGCTCCACTACAAAGCAGCCTTGTGCAGCAAAGCAGCAGACACAACTGCATATGAGATTTCTGAAACCTGTTCCAAACGAAAAGGCACAATGGAAGACCTACCATAACCAACTGTATGGAGCCAGGAGATGCTCATCACAACCTGCATTGCGATCCAGGGCAACAAGCAGGGCCAGTACTTGCGCCAGGGCCCCTCCATCATTGATCTGGGCTTGGGCTTCAACTCCAGCACACGTCCGCCATAGGCATGAGCCAGGAACAGCATGAACAACTGCAATCAGCCATGAGGCCGCAAGTCAATCGAGTTCTCCCAATGGAATTTGTGTGGCTGAGCTGCTCTGGTGCTAGCCTGTCAAGATGATGCGCATGACAATGCAGCATCATATCTGAAACAGCACTTGCACTGTTTTGACAGCACATTCTTGTGATACACCGTAAGGGATGCAGAAGGAAAGCACAAGTAGCAGGAGGTCCACCATCAAGAGAAATTCACATATGCTCAGCAGGCAACACCATTCACATTATGCACTCCATTGTACAATGCCACCAAAATGCTGATTGAATAAACATTCATGCAGATCACATGATGAATGCTGCTTACTGTGTTCCAGTAAGTCCAGCGGACCCAGCCACACCAGTTGATGAGTATGGAGTAGAAGTGAGAAGGATTGCGCAGGAGGTAGACGTTTGGGATTATGTAACACACCAAGTTGATGCCCTGCACAGCTGCCTCAACCATGAACAGTATCGTAAGGCGCTTGCGTACAAGAGCCCTGCGTGAACACAGCGCTGCTTGCGACAGGACTGAGTTTTCACGGCTTGTGCATCATTGATTGTGCAGTCAAGCAATGACTGCACATAGTAAGCAAGTGGCATACGCTCAGTGACACATTTGCAAATATGAGGTGACATCTGAAAAGACACAAACATATGCTGTAGGCCGGAACACTGCTGAAACCCAGCAGGACATCTACTTTTGACAGCAGCGAAGGCAGTTGGGAAGTGACACAGACACAATGCACTGCACTAGAGTGTCATGGCATGTGGCAAATGTAATGGTGCCTGACAGAGAACTGACCAGACTTTGCGCTGCCTGCATGCTTTGAGGAATCTGAAGACGTGGACCACAAAGACGGCAATGATAAGACTCAGACACACAGCACCAACAGCTATGTTGCAGATGAATGTGGTACTGTGGTGAAAGCGCCGAGTGCTGCTATCCTGCAGCAACACAGGTCATGTGGACCTCTTGCTGTATTGCACTAATTTACATGTGCAACAGCAAGCCTCCACACTGATAAGCTGGGATCTTGCTACAGCAAAGAAGCCACTGCGGATGCCATCATCACATTTCAGGTTGGCAAATCATCGATGCAGGTTTAATGCAAAAAATCTGTGTAAGGTTACCTTGGTCATGATGTTGATGAACTGAACTAGGAGAACAATAAAGCCAGCAAGGGTTGCAGCATACACTGACAACATAGCAACCTGCACCACATTTTCAGGAGCAAGTCTCGGTAACAAAGAGAATTGTGGCTTCCAAAGACGGGAGCGTTGCCATTTATGCTGATTTTGGCCGTGCATCAGCTCACCCTGGTGTCGCGGCTATTCATGAAGTCCAAGCGCAAACTGACTTCGGTGCTTGGGTTCACGCTTGACGCAAACTTGGCTTGCACTCTGTCTGCTTCTAGGCGAACACGCTCGCTGATGAGATCCTTATCGCGTTCAGGCAGCAGTTTATCCGGTTCACCGAGGCCTGCTGCGCGCTGTGCATTGCTTGCTCGAGGGTAAGGATCAGCGTTTCTACGACGGTCAACGTCACAGTGGACTGCCTCATGCTGAACATCTCCATCAAGATCCAGTTGCTGATTGCTAGGCAGCACACTTCGGACAACGTTCGCATACTCAGATGTAAGGACAAATTTGGGGTTCCAGGTTTCGTAGTCACGACGTACGGTCGCAGAGCTGGAACGGGAGGCATTCTGATCACGCACATCTCGCACATCCCTCAAAATCGACGGCTCTGGCCCTGGGAGCATGTCTGGAACTGTGTGCGCGTTCTAGCATACCGAAAGCATTACTTCTGGAGTGACGTTGTGACGGGTTCCGTGTGCATCATCTGATCCCGTAGCGTGATCTCCGTATGCTGCAGCAGCTATCCTGTGCACTGTGAGCTACACATGCTGTTGCCTTCCGTCAGCTATAGTAGTCAATATGAAGGTCATGAAATGACGATCCACCAAAGATGCAGGCAACCAAACGAAAGGTTGAGCTCCCCAACTCTGGAAGTAGACCGTAGGGCCGCAATTTTTTCACTTACTTGCTGGCAAGAGGTCCATAGACTAGCACAGTCCGACTTGGCCAGCACTGAACTCGCCGCTCAGGTTCGTAAATCTTCCATTGCAGTTAGCCTGCTCTGGCTACTGTCTGTCTGACCTGTATCAGCAGTCTGTCAAAGCTGTGATGGGGTGCGCTTGCCAGCATGTTGCTTGTTGACAGTCGTTTCTAGACTTACATTGACAGCCTTTTCATAGGTACTACCCAGTGCACCATCTCAGCTGATGAGCAATTCAGGTATGCAAGGGTTTTGTTTTACTCGAAACGCTAACTACAGCTTCCTTTTGGGTTTTGCCTTCTATTCACCTTCTTAGTTGTGATCTCATCAGCCAAGGCCTGCTCAAGCAACTAGACTGACAATGCTGCATGTGCTCCTGGCAAGAGTCATGACAGGCGACATTTCAGCATTCATTTGTGAACTTCTTTCATATCATGATGGGCTCCGGTGCACATCTCTATCACATTGGCATCTGCCCCAGAAGCTTGCAGCTCAGTCGTCTCATGCGCCGTCCATTCAACCTCCATACACACAGCTCAGCAGAAGCAGCGTTCTTGTCAGGCTTGGCTGGCATTGATGGAGTCAGTTCTCCTGCTAGCCAGCAGCAGGCTGTTTCTAGGGAGTTTCAGCAGCTCGGCTTGTCTGAGAAGGCAACCAGCTCAATCCTCAAGAAACACCCAGCTTACCTGAAGTGGGATGTAGTACAGGATCTGCAGTCAGCCATTCAGCAGTGGCATGACCAGCTTGAGCAGGATGTCGAAAAAGCTCTGCGGCGTAATGCACATCTGCTGTCCTATACTGCCGTCAGACGTCAAGAGCACTACGCCTGGCTACTATCTATTGGGGTTCAGGATCCTTAGAAGCTCATTGTGAAGGAGCCTAGGATCTTGGCTTACAGTCTGAAAGCAATGCAAGACAGAGTCAATGCACTCGTCGCCACCTGCCGCTCTTCACAGCAGGTAGCTGCTCTGTTCGAGCAACACCCTCGCATACTGCTCAAGAAAGAAGAGACACTGCAGGAACAGCTTCTGTTTGTTGCTCACATTCTTGAGGTGCCTGTGACATCATCTGGGGTGCTTGAGTTTCTGACGAAAGTCAATGGCAACTCCAACTTCTTTGCCAGCAATGTCAACACCCAGAGAGAAAGCTTGGCCTTTCTGAAGAAGATGGGCGTTTCCAAACAGGGAATGGCAAAAGCTCTGAAAAACAATATATGCCGCAGCACCCCTGGTGAAATGAAGCTTAGATGCCAACGCTTGACTGCTAGACTTGGTCTTAGCAATGAGTCTTTGACACGTATACTAGGCAATGTGCCAACGGTGCTGTTGCTTCAACCTGCACGCATTGACACCGACTTGAGGCGGCTTGAGGATTTAGGTTTTAGTGCTAGTCGAGTCCGAAGCATGGCCACCCGGCGGCCCACCTTGCTCACTGCCAACTGGGACACTGCATTGCAAAAGGAGAAATGGCACGTGCTGGCAAATATTGTGCGTATGCCATTGGAAAGGTTGGAGCGTAGTCCTGCCATCCTGATTGCAGGCATGCAGGCAACACTGCCTCGCTGGCAATTTCTCTGCCTTCTGGCAAATGCAGGCCAGCTGAAGAGCTCCAGACCAATAGATATTTTGTGCAAAAGTATTGCTTACCCAGACAAGAAAATTGCTGAAGCCCTGAACTGTACAGGCATGCATTTGGCATATGATGAATCTTTCAAGAAGGCTTGTTTGGCTCTGCTAATCAGTGCATTCTTGGGGACGTGTATCTGAGATCCAATCTATCAAGGACATGTGATCCTGGAGGTCTTCCCATTGAATGATATCTGTGCCTTAACAGGCCTTGCAGCAGCTTGTATTGAATGCTTTGCAACACAGGCACTCTGAGTGGAGCAGTGAAAGCTGTTAGCATGTGCAAATGTGAAAGTCAAATTATTTGCAGGGGTCATAACACCAAAACCACATCAGCACTTCAGTAAACGCTGATGCGCGTTGAAGGCACACTGAGCAGAGCTGAGTTTCTGACACCTTGGCCAGGGCTTGTGTCAATGTAAGCGGCAAGTGCACCTGGCACGTGCCCTCCACATGGTCACGTCACAACAGTCATTTGAACGAAAAACTAGTCAATGATCTGTTCCCCTGTGGAGAACAGATTCCATATGACAGTGCCAACAAGATACAGTCCAATCGCAACTCTCCAGACATCATCCCAAGTGCCTGTCTTCAAGATCATGCCTGTAGCTGCTGTGCCTAAAACACCAGCCAACACTCCTGCAGTGTTTGACATGCCCAGCAAAACACCAGAGTACCTTGGAGCAATGTCCTGCACATGAGAAGTAGCTGTCAGACATAGGGCTGCAGACAAGCAGCTTCTGACAGACTACAGTGAGGATTGCATAGCTTTTGATTGCATGACTGCATACACATGAAGCATCCAAACAGAAGCACAGATACGAAAGATGAACACTGTCTGAGCAACATGGGTTCTGACGCCCTGGTCATGCAAATTGAATAACAAACCAACACAACTTTGAGGCCTGAGCGTGACCCACTGACAGTACAGCCCTTATGTAGAAGCACGCTTCTGGGTAACTACCTGGTGATTGGAGTAGAGGCCAGATTGAGAGCAGGCGTCCAGCCCCTGGCAGGCCATCATGCATGCCACAGCCCCTCCCACTGATGTCACCTTGCTCAGCTGTGTCAAGAAGAATGCTGGACCCAGAAAGCCAATCTGCACACCCAGTATTCTAATGAAAGACAATATAGTCAAATCGGCTAGCTGGCCCCAACGACTGTTGAATCCCTGACTGACTGACCCCGGCAAAAGCACTGCTGGCAAACAATATCACCAACTGTTGTGACTTTCATACCCTGACGCATGCATAGGGGTGAAACATGGTTTAGTCACTTCTTCAACATCATGGTGCATGGTTCTCAGCTCTTATGTGTGCTGCAATGAGCGTAACACCACCCAAACACAAGACACATGCTCCAGACCATGTGATGATGAGCACAAGCCCACATGATGATCACATTGAAATCACATGGAAATGACCACACAATGATCATGATCACATGCAAAGCATGGCACCTCTGTCATGACAGTGTTTTGACAGAGTTGTGGCTTACCGACTGCATGATCTTGCGCACTTTGGTTACGCTGACTCCTTTCTGGACCATAGCATCTGCCACCCAGCCACCAATGTTAGCAGCAATGGCCATAGTGATCCAAGGCAGCACTGAGTAGATGCCTGACTTCATCAGATCCAGCCCCAGCACTTGGTTGTAGTAGGTAGGCATCCAGGTCAGTAGGATGAAGGTTCCCCAGTTGTGGCAAAAGTGGGAGAGGATCAAGGCCCAGACTGGTCGCTTGGACAGGATCAGTTTCCAAGGAACCTTCGTACCTTCTCTCTGCATAAAAAGTCAGAACAATTCAGAAAGCTGAAAGCTTGGCATAAATGCTTCAGAGCAGGGAGATGTCTTCATCAATGCAAACCATGTCCATGGATGATTGCTTGCATGCTGAATTTCTTCAGCATGTTATCGAGTGGGGTCTGTGCTCAAGCTGTGTATGCTCATCAAAAAATGCATGTCTCGGCATGCTCTACTGGTATAGCCCTGACCAGTACAGCTGATGCACTCCGCCGCTGTAATGTTGTATATAGGCTGCAAGGACACGGGCTTGAGCTTTCTAAAAGGTAGACCAAGATACTCTGTCGATACTTAGATACTGTCCATACAATGCAAACCATGTATACTATCCACTACAGCAGACAGCTTTGCAGTATAATTGCCTCGCCTACCTGCTTGATTGTCTGGCTGGTGATGTAGTCTCTCTCCTCTTTGCTGATCTTGCTGTCCACAGCAGGTGAGCTGGATGCATTCTTCTCCCAGGCTAGGAACCAGAAGATGCCGATGAAGCCGAAGACATAGAAGACTGACGGCCATTGTAGCCTGGACACCATGTGGGGCGACAGTGCCAGTCCCATGATTGAGCCGGAGTACATGCCGCTGTAAACCAGAGCCAATGATCTTGACCTCTCACCAGCTGGAACCCACCTGAAGCAGAAGCACAGAGATCAAAGTGCAACAGAGATTACACTGTTTGAATAAGTTGCATCATGGTGTTTATTTCTGATCACAACAGCGATGTTGCTGTGTTCAGCCAATGACTTGCAAGTAGCATTGACTTCCATCTCGCTTGCAAAACCATGTCGACTCAATGGACTATCATTATTGGCCATATCTTGGTGTCTTTCTGGCAATGCAAGGTCAAGCAAGCAGACGCCATGTTGTCTACAAACGAATGACCTTCACTGTTCACACACTGCTGTGAATGGTGATTGCCTGAGCAACATGAAGGAAGCATCACACACACACACAGCCAGACAAGCAGAGTGCGCAAAGCTGCTGCCTGATGGGGGAAGCAAGCCTTGCCATAACACAACATACTCCAGCAACTGCGCTGTAGATTCTGACTGTTCCGAGACCTCAGCCTACTGTCTGCTTTGCTTGACAAGTGCTAGAAGGAGAAGATACACCTGGAAAGCGACGTGGCTTTATACAACTGTTCACAACAATTGTATCAATACACCTTGGTAGGGATGCCCAGAACAGACTGCTCTGGAGAGACAAGACCTGCCCTGCATGTACCTGGCTCATAATGAGCCAGAATGCATGAACCTTACCTGGAAAGCAGGTTGTTCATGGCAGGCATAGCAACGCCTTCTCCGACCCCCATGCAGGCTCGCATGACCAGCAGCACAGGCAGCCCCAGGCTAGCTGCTAGGGGTGTCAGGGCTGTCGCCATTGACCACCAGATCACCCCAAAACTGAGCACCCTCTTACCCCCAAACTTGTCTGCCCATACCCCTCCCAAAACCTGAGTCAGTAAGTAACCCCTGCAAACCGGAACAGGGACAAGATGTAAAAACAGTGAATGGCTGTCTGACAAATGACACTGAAGCTTTTGGGGTCAATTGTGAGGCCAGACTCTCCAATACAGCTCCACAAGAGCAATGCAAACGGCATATGGCTTGAGCAAGATCAGAATTGTTGAAGAACTGATAGAAACCTTGAGCAAGTGGCTTTTACTATGGAGACATATTTGTGGATAGAGGCACTACTCTGTCACAAACAACAGGCACGGATGAACAGGTGCACCAGAACATCAAGCGCTTGCACTCTGCTGTGGTGCCGTGCCATCCCAGATGTCACTAAAGATCATGTGGCAGCAATGACCAATTATAAAGCAGAACTTGTTGACTTATTACAAAGCAATGCTGACAGATAGTCCACAAAAGGAGCATGCCAGATGAGTGACGGACATTACCAGAAGAAGGAGGATTGTACAATGCCAATGGTGGCAGTATCCCAGCCATATTGCTGTGCCATGGGCAGGATAGCAATGCTCATGTTCACCCTGTCCATATTACAAAGCATGAATGCTATGAAACACAATGCAATGATGGTCCACCGTCGCTTCCACCTACTAGGTGTGCCAACCGCCTGCAACAACATCAGATTGCTGGATGATCACAGGCTGTCACTTATGTTTGGGAGACTGCCAGACAATGTTTACTACCACATGAGATTGTTTGGTGTTCACTTGTATGATTCATGTCAGTGTGTGCTGAGATACAAGACATGCCAAACATAGCAGCAGCAGTTTCTTGTTATTGCTGCAGCTTTTCAGGTGTGCATGCATAAAAGGCTAAGAGGGGAGGGGGGGAAGGAGTTGAAATGGAACCGAATATTGCTGTGAGCTGTGCTGAGCAAGCACGAACTGCAACGCAGGAGTGCAAATGGTTGCTGGTTGAATGATGTTTGAGGCAGACCTGTTGCGCAGCGTCTTCTGCATGAGCAACAGTCTCATCCGCGGCGTCCTTTGCTACTGCAGCATTGCCTGAGCCCAAACTACTTCCAGTCTGTAGCATACCAATGGCAACCTGGACATGTGTTCAAGTGTCAAAGGAACAACACCAAGCTTGCCCACAAGCATGTGTGCATGTATCACCTGAGAGGCCAACATAGTCGCATCGTCCTCTTCTTGTGATTGGCCTTCCTGAGCAGCTGAACTTGCTGACACGCGTCTGTTGTGCTGGTGAAACACCCTGTCTCTGCTTGGGTGCAAGGTCTTTCGCCGAGTACCGAGCACTTTCCATGAGCAACTGGAACTTTGCCTGCTTGCTATTGTAGCTGAGCGGTGAATTCTTTGAGAAATAGCTGTATGTCTGCCATTGAGTGATCTTGTTGACCAGGGGCGCTCACGCCTGTGAAGCGAAAGAGACTAGTTGGTGTTTTGCCGCATAGAGCCTTGGTCACACAAGTCGCGCGACAAAGTGAGCAGGGACCTGGAGCGCAGCAAGGAAGAGCCTTCGTGGGCACCACCGTGCATTAAAGGGGTCCTCGACCCCAGCCCCCAGGTCGTCGACTGCATCGCAGCTGGCTGCCCACACGACTGAAACCACGCTCTGTGCGTTGAGTTTCAAATAGCCAGGACAGCCGCAGGAAAAGGTCGTCGCTAACAGAAGTCAGGTGTGTGCGAAAGCAGCGAGTCAAACTGCAGCATGTCCGGATCCGTAGGCGCGTTTCGATGAGCGTCTTTGTGCCGGGGGTAGATGCGTGCTCGATGCGCGTTTTTCGCCACTTGCTGACCTCTCTGCAGCAGCGTTGGCAGCGTGAACAAGCGCTTTCGATCGACTTCGGAGGCTGCACTGCAGCAACCGATTATAACTTGTGGCACCCGTTCATCCTCTTCAAACTTGCGACTCCGTGAGCGCATTGCGCATGCGGAGCATGTTTATGCAAGTGATCTTGAGCTAATCTCCCGGCATCCTTTGGCAGGGATCGTACATTTGGTACTGCTGCCTACAGTCATGCACTGTGTGCGGTGCTCGACACCAGCGCAGGTGCACGCGCAAAAGGCAGATAAGCATCAGCCGGCGGTCACTCGAGTCTTACCGACCTGTCAAGCTCGTAGACTTATGCCAGCACGGCCACAACTTACTGTGAGACCATCGGTGCTGCGTGCTCGCGACACCACTATCGCACACGCTACCATGCAAGAGACTTCAGCACCGACAGTTCAGCAAACCAGCGGCAGGACCTTGCTATGCACAAGTGTGACTGCCAGCACCTTCGAGCAAGCTTTGGACGAGATACGGCAGATATCAGAAGCAGGAGCTGACCTGATCGAGCTTCGACTAGATATGCTGACAGACTTCGATGCAGAGAAGCACCTGCAACAGATGCTCAATCAAACAGACACACCCAAGCTGGTCACTATGCGACCAACATGGGAAGGGTAAAGCCACCCTCAATTTTGTTATATGCATGTCTGCATGCAGCTCTCTTACATGGGTGCCTCATCCAAGTTACAGGACTTTCAGTCCTAAGTGTATCCTTTCACTCCACTGTACAAAGCATTGATGATTATGATGACAGCTGGAGCGGCGGTAACAAGCTATGTAGCACGCATTCAAATCTCTGGTCAAAGTTGCAGGGGCAACTATGATGGTCCTGAGCCTCAAAGGCTTGCAGTGCTCAAGTATGCCGCACATTTGGGAGCCTCTCATGTTGATGTAGAGCTCAAGGTGGCCACATACTTTTTTGCAGGTGACTGCAGCAACCTTTCAGCAAAAGGCCACTCAGCATCTAACACATCATACGTGTGCTCAGTGGCATTGCAGTCATTACGATGTCTTCAAGTAGGCATCATGCACCTAGTATACACTAACATCATGCTGAAGATTTTCCACACTGTCAGCATTTTGACAGTGCGTCCCTAGCTAATCACCAGCTACCTGCTTAGTGAAGCACAGCGTTGTACGCTTTGTTACATGACCAAAGTATGTGATCTGCATACCACAGCTACGATTGCACAAACTTGCAAGTGTATTGGCTCATCAGCGGTATGCTCCCTTGCCTCATCAAAGTTGCTACCACCTCAATGTCTGTCAAGAGGCAGGGCAATAGTTGCTTTCAGCATCATTTCATGAGCACTGTCGATCCCGCACCTGCTCGCTTTTGCATGCAAGCTCTGACCAGTCTCACCCTTGCAGGTGGTGGACCAGTTCCTGTGGACACCAAGGTCATACTGTCGTCCCACAACTTTGAGGAGACTCCCACAGACGCTGCACTGGAAAACACACTGCAACAGATGTGGGCCTCTGGGGCAGATGTTGCCAAGATAGCTACAACAGCTACAGACATCTCAGACTGTGCCAGAGTATTGACTCTACTGAAGACCTCACAAGGTAAGTAACCATGCTGAACACCATTTGGTTAAATGGTACAGACTTGCCAGCCATACAGACTTTAGTGATTGCCTAGTTGACGTCACATATGCTGCATGTTAGGTCTGGTCTGCTGATGTCAGGTGTCGTTCGGCAATGTTTGTGTTGGACTTGAGTGCAAAACTGCGACAGCTGACTGCATTTGCCTTGCTTGTTCATGCAAGCCCAATTGGTTGTATGGTGATGCCTGAATAGGGCTGTTGCAAGAGCAAGTGATGCTTCTGACCCAACAGCGGCACTGGATCCTTGATGCTGCAGGGCCAGTTACACCTATGTAGCCTTCTGCTGTCCAGACCTCCCTTCATCTTACCTCCATCTTAGGAACGGCGGAATGTGTCAGGGCATGCATATTTGTGTAGCATTGTCCCATTGGTGGTGATGTTGCAGGGCCATGCATTGCCCTGTGTATGGGAGAGAGAGGGCAGCCCACTCGAATGCTGGCTGCCAAATATGGAGGATACCTCACATTTGGGGCCTTGGGAGGGGGCAAGGAGAGCGCCCCGGGGCAACCCACCCTGCATCAGCTTAGACACATGTACCGCCTTCCAGACCTGACACCAAACTGTCAGGTATGTGATCATTCCACAACAGTTTCACTTCAAGCAAGTCAATACTTCATGCTGTGTGTTTGGGCTGCCTTCACACGTACAAAGTGTACATGCATCAAGACATATCCTGCTGCTAGATTTCAGTTCACGCTGCTGCTGCGTCAATTGGGCACAAGCAAAGTTGCTCCAAAGTGGAAATGTTTGACCCCATCAACTCATCCTAACACAAAGCTGCACAAAGCAAAGCTCCATCATTTACATGCGACTGTGAAGGAAGGTCTCAAGCTCTTGTATGCGCAGATCTTTGGAGTCATAGGCAATCCAGTGTCACACAGCCGTAGCCCACAGCTGCACAATGCTGCAATGGCAGCAGCAGGCATTGATGCTGTGTACCTGCCTCTGCTGGTAGACAACCTGAAGAAGTTCCTGAAGACTTACAGCAGTGCTGACTACGGCGGATTTAGTGTCACCATCCCGCACAAGGTATGCTGCCTATAGCAAAAAAAAGAAAAGTTTACGCTTTTCAGCGATCATAAAGGGAGCCTCCCAAGCTGGCAGCCTGGAGCGCTGCCTATTGCAGCTGTCTCATGCTTACAATTCACACCGACAATGCCTTAGTTAAGGCATGCCAACATGACCGAGCGCAAGGCATGCGAGGCTTGACAATCACATCGTGCAAGGCATAACTGTAAAGGTAGCTAGAGAGCGACCGTATGGCTTGGACTGCTTCTCTATGTACTGCAAATCTGCACTATATGTACTGACATTACAACTGGGAATTTCTTTGTGTGTCCATTGAGCCTCTCCCTGACTCTCTATTATGGCCGCCAGGGTTGATTTGCCCCCCAAAACCTGCCCAGGCAAGTGCTGTACCCCTTTTGGTCCAAAGGCCGAACGCTGGCAGCCCTCTCAAAGTTGGCCTGTCTGCTTTGTTTTGATGCATTTTGACAGGGCATTTTAATGCATGCTTTCACACCCCCTGTCAAACACTGATGGCTGCCGTAGTCACGCGCAACCTTAGTCCATTCATCATTTGTGTTTGCATTGGCACATTTCAGTCATGCACATGTATGCATCTGGGATGTCTAGCTGTAACCCAGACATCTGCTCGTGCAATGCACCTGCAAAGCGCCTGTAGCAGCACTTGCTGCTTGATGTCATGCTGGCTGCATACATAAAGCTTCAACAGCAAAGCCAAGCTGCAGTATCACATCATCACAAGCACCGAAACAGGTCCTGACAGATCTGGTGTCATGCAGCTAGCAGCGCTGGAATGTGCTGATGAAGTGGACCTTGTGGCACAACAGATTGGCGCCGTCAATACTTTGGTCCGCCAATCGGATGGCAGTCTGAAGGGTTACAACACAGACTGGTCAGCAGCCATAACTGCCATTGAGAATGGCCTACAACCAGATTGCCACACCACAGCTGAGTCAACGCCCAGTCAGCAGCAGGATGAGTCAGCCTCCAGTCAGCATAGTAGTGATTCAGTGTCTGGGCTGGCAAGTTGTCTGGGTAAGGCAACAACTTCTGGCAGGGTGTTCAGCGAAGGGCAAGGCGAAAGGCAGAACGGATCTGTTCTGAAGGGCAGAACAGTGGTGGTGATAGGAGCAGGGGGTGCTGGAAAGGCCCTTGCCTTTGGAGCTGCTCATAAGGGAGCCAAAGTCATCATTGCAAATAGGTCAGTCTCCTGCAAGGACCAGCAATGAGTGTCTTGATGAAATGGCAACTGCCTGCAATGCTGATGACACAGAACTATACATCAACACGTTCCACACAAAGCCTGGTGTGCATGTCAGCCAACACTGTTCCAGGAGCTGACCTGTTGTGCATGTGTCTGTGCTCATTGGACATTGTGGACTTCAGACTGCTCTTCTTTCTCAGCAAGATAAGCTGCACTGTGCAGCATCACCCCACTCTTATTTGCACCACTGTGCTGGGCTATGCCACTTGACAACAGTGGTGCATGTAGTGCACTTATTGGGATTTGTGTGTCATGTGTCCAACAGCAACGATGTGCTGCTGCAGGACTGTAGGAAAAGCTGAAGCGCTAGCTGCTCAGATGCAAGGCGGAGCCCAGGCAATCTCTCTAGATCAGCTCAGCTCAGGTATGCTCACTAGTCCAGATGTGCTCAGATGCCTGCACCTGCCAGCCTCAGATTACCTGTGCCACCTCACCTGAACAGTCTACTTGACCAGTCCTGACTGCCCTTACAGCAGCATGATGATGGGCCAGCAATTTACTCTGTTTGGTTTACCCTACTAGTAGTGGGGCGTGATGCTGTCTTTCAAGCAAAACTGTCATTAGCTTAGTTTTGTCGCATACCACATTCGTTTGTGCTTCCAAGCCAAATGTCTGATCAGTCACTGCTGGCTCTACACCTGGACTGTAGGGACTGCCAAATTGTTTCATGCAATCTGGGACTCATGACAAGCATGCTACACTGTAGAGAGTAATCATGTTGTTGCCAGCAATGTCATCCTTCACGGCATGGAGTCTCTGGCTTGAGCATGCATGTGCGTAATGCACTTATTGCATCACATATCAGCAATCATGATTTGCGTCTTCATGAGCTGCTTATTCGGATAATCACTCAGTACTGAGTGTGAATTGTGAGCCTCAATGCTGATCGAGCTGTGCTTGACCTGAGAGAACAGACATGTCTCAACATAGCAGCTTGAATGAATGTCAGGACCCAGTACGGCAAGAGCCTCTTTTGCAGAGCTGCGTGTTCATCTGGTATGTATACGCTCAAGCTCAGCCTGCACTTGTGACATGCAGGTGAGGTCAAAGGCGATGTCCTGGCCAACACAACTTCCATAGGCATGCACCCACAAGAGGATGCCTCTCCTGTCTCTTCATCTGCGTTAGGCAGCTTTGACCTGGTCTTTGATGCAGTCTATACTCCCATGGACACCAGACTTCTACAGGTGAGCTGGTGATAACATAGTTTACAGCAGCATTGTGTTGCAATCAATGAATTGCATGAGCCCGCTAGCATCGAGATGTGCAAGGTATGGCAGAAGGAAGAGCATCACATTTTGCTATCAGTGTACAGCATTTTCTCACTGTTACTTGCCTTGCTGTGTCAGGACGCCAGAGCAGCTGGATGCAAGACTGTCAGTGGTGTTGAGATGTTCATAGGGCAGGCAGCCGAGCAGTTTGAGCTATTCACTGGACAGGAAGCACCGATTGATCTGATGCGGCAAGTAGTGCTGACAAGTTTGGGACAATGACTGTGCTTTAATGCTGGTTGCTTTCTGTGATTGATTGCAGCTTTAACTCCTTTTTGAGCTACAACCTTGTCGCTGTGCGCTAAGCCAATGTGTCCGCATACAAGGACCGGCAAGATATGCCAGCACCAGTGTCCAATACATAGGGCCACCTGCAGGCCACCAGCTGGTGCAATAGTAGTTGTTGCCAGCAGGTCAGCTAAGCTGTGATTTTGTGAAAACCAGTGTTAACTAGTGACAGAGTCCTTGAAGTGATGTGGCCTTGTGGCAATCATTTTTTTAGAAAATTGGCAAACGAACATGTCATTTTGTCAGATGTGATGACCTGCACATGGGAATGCATGTTGGACACGTCAGCTGCTGCTGCAGTGTTTGGTTTGGGCATGCGATGTCTGTGCTGTATCCTTATCAAGCAATCTGTGGATGTGAGATGGATGATAGCTCTGGCTTAGGAATTCTAGCCACCGTTGAAACATCATATTATTTCCGCCGCTGCCCGCCACGAGTGGTTTGGATTTTGAAGAGCAAAGCAAACGTTGACTATTTGTTCGTTCGCATATTCGTAAATTGCGGACTCGACAACATCCAGGTCACACATTCGTCAGACGTTCTCACAAAGGCAGGTGTAAAGCATCATGTCGACAGCGACTGCTCCCAGTTCCGGACCGAAGGTAGTCTTGTAGCTTTCCCGCTGATTTCTTTACTTGTAGAGTTTGCGTGACAGCTCGCTGTGGAGACTCAACCACAAGGCTCCACTCAGACGCTCCTGTACAGCATATTGCGCTGCAAAATGCTAAGAACAGCAAAATGTTCACATGGCTTCACAACACCTTCTGCCCGATCCACTAAGGATTTTGTTCATCACAGGCCACCTCGGTTTCGGTAAAGGCAGGGAATCCCGCTGCCTTGAGTATCAACGCCTCCGCAGGTCCTCAGGCGAGTGCTCTGTCTGGGCCTTTCGTGTGCTAAGCCGCTCCTTGATATCTGAACTTTCAGGTAGCCAACTGAGCTTTTGAATACTGCAGGCTGGAAATCAGACAGAGTACAGGAGCATGCTGCATTCGCAGGACACAGGGTCAGACTTTGCTGCTTCTGCACTTGCTGATGGTCCTGAAACACCAAAAGCACCTTTGACTGATGCCTCTAAGGAACAGACAGCTCAGAAATCCTACTTCTCACGCAGTACTGAGCCTAAGCAAGCTCCTCTTCCTGACCTGCCTGTGCGTCAGTCCCACCTTTCTTCAACTGAGAGTCAGAGCACCAAGAAGCCTGTCAACTTCACATCTAGTTCTTCATTCACGAATAAGCAGGCAGGGGAGGCCCAGGCTTGGGTCGCTCATTCTGATGGCCGCACAAATGACATCAAGGCTGCACCAGAGCTGAAGGCTGCAGTGCCTGCTAAGGGGGAGCACAATCTGTCTGACCGTGACGCTCAGTACACTGGCAGCAAGAGCCCCTTGGCCAAGGACCTTGCTCAGGCAGCCAAGAAAGGCCAGCCTGTGGCATGGGTAGCACACAAGGATGGCCGCTTGGATGACATCGAGTCTGCCCCTGTACTGGCTGAGGCCCTGCCTGCCAAGGTCAGCAACAAGCTGACCGGCCCTGCTGGCAAGGGTAGGGGAGGATCAGGCTTCTTTGGCAAGGTACAGCTGCAAACTGCTTTGACAAACACCTTACTGCATGCAAGCAGCACAGGGGCTTGTTTGAGTAAGAGAGCATCCAGTATGTGTATCTGCGCAAGCTGTTTGGCATGCTGCTGCAACCAGATTGCAGCAAGCATGGACCTGGCACCAACTTGGTTATGTGACAAGTTGCTTTTGTGCTTCAAACTCATTGTGTAGTGGCAGTGACAATATGTGTCCTGCTGCAGGTGCTGAGTGGCGCAGTCCAGGTGGCCAAGATTGCTATCATTGTAGGCTTGACGGCCTTGGCAACAGACAAGGTGCAGAAGGAGTACTTGGCACGCCAGGTATAGCCACATGAGCTCCATGCATACCATTGTCCGCACCGGCTGAATCACACTCAGCCTTGTAAGGGAAACAATGTCTAATTGATTGTGTCATGGTGACTATTCATGTATGCTTGTGTTTTCTTGCAATGCAGGAATGTGTACGCCTATTCTCAGGATTGCCCATAGTGCTGAGCTTGAAAATGACACCTAGTTTGTGCACACAGGAGCGCCATGGACAGGACCACCCAGTCAAGCCTGTATCTGACAGAGGCCTCCTTGGAAGGAAGGTGTAAGGCTCACAAGATGCTGTCATATTGTGGTCTGAGCAGTATCAGAACAGCTCTTGATGTTTTCTTGCTGTGCACTTTGTATTGAGGTGCTACAGACTGGATGCAACGGTATGTTGCTAAGGTAGCTTATCTGAGTGAAGATGGCATTTTTCCAGTAACATTGCTCGACAGTCAGACATGCTGAGATGTGTGAGATCCAAGTGTGAGTTTGGTTGTTTTGTACTGTTTGTGAAGTGCATACAGCCTACTGAAAAGCATTCAAGCTTTATGAAGTTGAGGTAATACTGCACAGCACGACAAGAGGCTCAAGAGCTTTCGTGAAAAACTGAGTGTACAGGAGACACAGTCGAGTTACAGGACTGCAAACTCCAGGATGAAGCACTGCATGTACCGGCTGGGTCAGGCTCACCACAGGGTTCACATGCACAGTAGGGCTGCTAGCAGGGCGATTAGGATGGCAAGCGCCCCTAACGAGGACACATGACGCGCTGTTCCAATGTAGTTTGCTCGGCAGTCGTGCGCAAGAATTGCAACCGCTGGACAAGCTGCAGGGCACCGATCTGCTGTCGGGCAGTCACGTCAGGCATTGTTTGTGGCAAATTGGTTAACGTCAAGATGTTTGGAATGTTTGGGGGTTTCGGTCTCGGCGGAGGAACGTTTGATTCCAATTACCGAGCTTACCCCGTGTCTTTCATTGACAAGAACGATGCAGAGCACGCGGACAAAGTATTTCTGCCCCCCTCCGCCCTGGACAGGCTAGGTGTGCATCTGTTGTAAAGCGCTTGATCGCTATGAATTACCTGTCGTTAGCATCGTTCTGGGGTGCAGCGTCATTGCACATCGAGTATCCAATGCTCTTCAAGGTCGAGAACAGGAAAACAGGCAGAAGCACGCATTGCGGTGTCCTTGAGTTCATCGCTGACGAAGGACATGTATACTTGCCATACTGGGTGAGAGCGTCAACTTGTCCTCGCAAACTCAGCTGCCTTTTGAAGAGAAGATCTTGCACATGCCTACTCTTGTCCTGCAGATGATGCAAAACCTGGCCATGGAGGAAGGCGAGATAGTCAACCTCAGAAGCGCTTCCTTGCCAAAAGGCACATATGTAAAGCTACAGCCACACACAACAGACTTTCTTGACATCAGCAACCCCAAGGCAGTGTTGGAAACCACTCTGCGCAATTTCTCCTGCTTGACTGTTGGTGACCAGATCACTATCAACTACAACAATCGGCAATACTTTATCGACATTGTCGAGGCCAAGCCACAGCCAGCAATCTCAGTCATTGAGACAGATTGCGAAGTAGACTTTGCGCCGCCCTTGGACTATGTAGAGCCTACACGGCAAGAGCCAGCTCCTCCTCCTGTTGCAGAGCCAACACCAGGTGAGCTGTTGCACAAGAGGTTGTGCATTATGTTTAGCATTGAGCAACTTGTAATATGATGAGCATGACTGCTTCCTGTCCTCCAAACTAGGGCATGTAAGTCTGCAAGTAGGCATGGGAGCTTTGTGGTCACACCTTCAGCCAAAAGTGATGACACAATATCAAGACAGCTGTGTTGTCAGATGACAGCAGGCATGCCATGTTGGCGGTATTTGAACATCACACAGCCCTACAATCACATCGAAAGCATTGTCACCTTGAGGCAAACGGCGTCCAGAACTTTCAATTGCTCATGTCTTTCCTGCAACACTGCTATTGACTCCTAGCATACTGCAGACCAGCACTCTCACCACCTCAGCTAGAGCAGAAAGACGCAAAGCTGACTGCACACCATTTCATTCAACATCCTCACCATCCAGACACTAGTAGAGGAAGAGCCAGCTTACTGTCGGTGCCTCTGTACAGCCAAAGCTAGTAGTATCTGCTGTGCTTAAGATGATGTGGATATGTGCAGAGAGCACGTCAGAGCCAGAGCCAGCCGAGCCAAGCTTTGTTCCTTTCAGAGGGTCAGGCATGAGATTGGATGGCAAAGCTGGCTCCTCATCTAGCGCCCCATCACCACCATCCACGTCAGCAGGTGGGTTTCACATGCTCAACGTGCAGCACTGTGCATTCCTATATGCCTTGGATCGCTGCTGTCTCCAATTTCAGGCACACGTGGCTTGCATTGTATTGACTTGTTATTGCTGCTATGATGGCAGCTGGATGAGACTGCTATCTGGCTCAGATCAGATGCAATGCTTATGTGCAAAATACTGCGCTGCCATTGGGAACTCGGCCGTGGGGCGTCTTGACACGTGCAAAAGATGTGTTCAACAAAGCCTGGATCAAACCTTAACATGCCCAGTGCAGCTATCTTGAGGGCCTTGCTGCAGCCTACATATGTGTACATCCTGGGTCATGTCATTGACAAGTGGCCATAGTACAGCTTGATGTAACAGTCATCATGTGATCTGTATAAACACGCTCCAGGCGACAGTCGCACACAGTTTGCTCATGTTCCGTGCAGCTTCTGGCTCTAGACCAGCCGGAGGAGCAGCACCTGGTAGAGCCTCATCAAGCAATGGTGCCACTCCTGCTGCTGCTGCCGCACCCAAGCAGAAGGCAGGCAAAGTGGTGTTTGCTGGTGGGAACCGCTTGGCTGCCAAGCAGGCAGCAGCCAAAGAACAGAAGGTGCGTGCAAGCCCTCGGGCCTGTTGTGTCTGCCAAAGCAATGTGTGGAGGTACAGCAAGTTTGAGGCTGTGCATGCTGATTGGATGTGGTGAAACACAGCACAGCATGAAATGCCAGCATCGCAGCCAACATGTTAGCCATTGGCCAAGGGACCTATGTATGTGTCAATCCAGCAGTGGACTAGACCAACTAATCGAGTTTTCCTTCACTACTGTCTCCTGGAAAGATCCAACAACCAGCGATGGTCTTCCCTCATGTCATGCAGGCTCCAGCGCCGCCAAAGGAGCCAGCCAAAGAAGAGGCTCCCAAATTCTCAGCGTTCCAGGGCAAAGCTCGCACTCTCAAAGGATAGCATGCCTTGTAATATCACAAGATGCATATTGTTTACATGTCGCAGACATTGCTCAAACTCTGCAAGTGCTGGCTGCTGAGCCATCAGGCAGGCGTAATAGTCTTACATCTGCTGATTGTACTTGCCGTATGTTCTTCTTGTGTCTCACTGTATGCATCAATAGCTAATGGTCACAATGTGCATGCGTCAACCGACCGGCATACTGTGCCATGTTGTCTCCATGATCCAGGCATGTTATCAGGCTCTGCAGATCAGTGCATTTTTGGGAACGTGTATCTGAGATCTAATCTATCAAGGAACCGACCTGCGTAGTAGCCTTCTCAGAAATGGCTGGGGCGTCTTTTAGGCAACGTCGCCACATTCACGTTTGTGGCTTTGCTGCACATTCAGCCTAAATGTCATGAGCTACATTTGAGTCGTATATTTTCAGGAGACATTACAAAGGGAATCTACTACTTTCCATGCAATGCTTGCATTCTCGTCACATGACACAAAAACTAAATCACAATGTAATCCTCCATATTCCAACAAGTATTCGGCACTGTAACAGTCCTTGAACAACATATACCTGGGGCCAAGGCAAAAAGAAGCAAGCGAATCAACTGCAATCAACACAAGATAATTTCTATCTCCTAGCATGTGACAGCAGCCAAAGCCACAGAAAGCAGCAACAGACAGGCATTGTGCATACCTGTCAACCACACATAAACCGAGTTTAGAATTTCGAGATAGCTATACTGTCTCAACTATGTACGAATCTTTGCCCTAGAGTCACCAAACTTGTGACAGTAATGATTCCTTGCAGACACCATGACGAGTGACTATTTCATCCTTTCCTTTTGCAGCTTGTGAAAGCTGGTGACTAGCCAAAAATACTTCTGCCAGCAGCTTGGAACTCCAACAACGCGCTGAAGCACCTTGTGTTGCTGCCTGCTCAAAGAGCCTCACCATGCTGATCAAAGTCAGCCATCAAGATGAGGCGTTCAGTACCAAACACAAAGTTCACTATAACTTCACGCCACACTCAGATGACCAGCTGCAGCAGTCCAGGGTCTGGCTTTGTGTACTTCAGTCCTTCTCCCTGAAGGAAAGTCTCCACCGCCACTGGCAGCCTGGCAGGGGTACGAGAGCCCTTTGTATGGTGGCCAGTGCCTACAAGGATGTGGACTCTGACAGGCACTCTGCCCTTGCCCTGTCCCCCTTCCTGAAGCTGCCCAATCTCACGGCCAAGGATCTTGAGAGCCTCATTCACGTGCAGCCCATGCAAGTCCAACAGAATCACACCTGCAGAAGCGCCAATAGGCCTTTGCTATGACCACAGATGTGCAAAATATATGTGTCACCTTTCAGTGGCATTGTGTCTCTACCAACAATGCATATACACTCTTCAAGGGCAGAGACCACGCCTTATTTGCAAGCAGACCATCAATGATGCCGTGGTCAACAGCAGAAACGCACACTGCGCCATCTCGACACTACCTCTGAAGTGTGTTTAAGGTATACCGCAACACGAGTAAATCAACGTCCTTGGCGATCTTATGCATAACAGCATCCCGGATAGCTGAGCCAGCACAACACATGTGGACATCAGCAACAGCAACTTCAGCAGAGGTTCAGACACTTCTGCATCCACAGAGGTGCTCCAAAGAAAATTGACCAAGTGCATCATGTGTCAAGAGATACAACTTGACACTGTTGTCTGTCAACAGCTTGGTGTTACTCATTGCCCTGGGAGTAGTCTCTGGTAGGCATGGAGATACAATGTGGATGGGCGCACCATTCTTGTTGGAAACCGCAGAGGAGGCATTGCGCATGTTGCGCTGCTGGAAGATGCTCTCAGAGGCGGCAGCATGGGCCGCCTTCATCTCATCGCTGTGGTGGCGCCCCTTTGCGCCCAGCTCCTTAGCCAGAGCCTTGTTGCCCACCAGATAAGCTTGCGTGGCCTGCAAGCTCACAGACCTGGTCAGCTGTTTGTCAGACCCATCATCATGAAAGGCATGGGAGACCACGACTCACGCACACGAATGATGGGTCACTGACTGCAGCTTAGCTCCAAAGCATGCCCAGGAAAGTATGGGGACACCAAGACTCATTTGTTCAGCATTCGTGTATGAGCACGCATGTCTTGCACTTAGTCTCAGGTACATTTGAGTGCTGAGTAGCTCCTTGTGTAACTACTCAACCAGATGAATGATGGTCAGGTAAAAGCAGCTTTGCTCAGACCCATGCATAATGACAGTATGGTTGCACCAATTCCCACTCAGGTGACTGAAAAACCCATGGAGAAACAGCTCCCCTCATGAAGGCTGCCAGAAATCGGACCTTGCTGGCAATGTCAAAAGCAGCGTAACGGAACCACGACGTGGTTTACGCAATGCATGTGCAACTTGATGTGGAAAGTTCACAGCACAAAGGCCATTGACTGATGGCCCGCCGACAACATCATGCTGCGCATGCTGCAATAGCCAAAGCAGGAGCAGCTCTGTTGTGAACAGCATTACATCACACATGCGGATGTCAGCCAAATGCCAGGTGTAAAAGCTGACATAATGCTGCTCGCAACATATCCGTTCTTGTTTTGGCTGGTTGCGCATGCGAACAAGGCTCGAATGAATGGAGTTGGGAGCAACAGATGGTGCAGCCCAGCAAGTGACTCATACCTACAATGGCCACTGTGTTGGCAGATGAGTCATACCTGCTGGAAGTACATGTTTCTGAGGCGGGCGTGGTCTCTAGCTTCCTCCCTGGCATCAGCATACTGCCCAGATACTGCAGCGCCTGTAATCACATGCCACAAATGGTACCCATACTCTTTGTGGAGCTCTCACATGCACAAAAGCCCAATGCTGCAGACTCTGTTGTGAGCTCCCATGCAGTTCCTGGCCCATGCAGCAAGGTGCAAACCAAGGCAAAGCATTGTTCACAGGCCTGACTCATCTGGTGGTGAAGCCACCAACAAAGCCTGCAATGCGCTCAGTTCCCTATACACCACGGCATGATGACTGATTCCCTTGGGACTTCATTCATTCATGCATTGCACACACGTCTTCCCCTACCCCTAAAGTCAGTCTGTGCAGCCCTGAGTAGCTCCATATACAAGAGAGTGTGTTTTGGCAGAAGCACACCACCAGTAAGGTGTGTTGGTGTGGTCTACACCAGACAGTACAATTACATGCCAACCTTTGCAACTATGGCTAGGGTGTTTGTTGCCCTCAAGTTGACAAATCAGAACCTTGTCAGGCCAAGGAGTTGTGAGTGCAAGGACAGTGCCAAGGAGGCAGGACAGACCTGTCTCGACCCAAGGAACCTTGCTTGTACTCTTGTTCCTGGATTTGAAGCTGGCTGCACTGGGCTGTAGTTTGCTGTTGGCCGCCTGAGCCTTCTGCTGACTGGACATACTGTCACCTTTGCTGATCCAACCAGTGGAGCTGCTCTTCTTCTCAGGGCTTGTGGCCTTATGGGCACTGCCCTCAACACTGCCCCAGACTGAGGGCAGCTTCGCAACAGCCCTGGGTTTCTCGGCAGCTTTGGGACTTTCTGTGTCATCTGACTCACCCACAGCTGTGGCTTCAGGGGCTGGGCTGTCTGCCGAGGCAGGGCCATTTGCAGCAGCCCTTGGTGAAGGTCCAGGGCTGGTTGCCAAAGAGGGAAAGTTGTTCTCGTCCAGACTGGGAGGTGCCTGCAAAAGGTGGCATGATTTGACTACCACCATCCTTGTGAACACTGGCCCGTCTCCATCCATCATGCAATGCAAATGCTCAGTTGCTGAATATAACCAACAGATGAAAATGTGCAGACACATGATGCATGTACAAATACTCTTTCTGCACACTGTGTGAGATTGCTTGCAAGCATCTGCTCACGTGTGTTGTATTGCTTGTGTGTTGACGTGTGCTTTGACTGTGTGACAACAAATGCCTTGCCAAAGCACAAAACATCACACAAACAATGCAATCTCACGCCAGCCAGCAATGCATTCCGATACATTCCTACCTGACGATTTCTGATGTGAGATACAGAGTCAGGTTTGGCAGAATGTATGATCAGTCAATTTGTATCCCACACCAGAAGGTGTCATGCAGGCATTCACTGGAATGCATTGCTGCTTGACGTTCTGCCCTGGAGCCTCGGGGAAGTAAAGTGTACAGTAGATCAGAGTTGATGAGAGCTCAACCCTCAGTTCGCCTGACCAAACTAACCAACCTAACCAACAAGCTAACCAATCTTACCTGACAACAACCTAACCTTGACCTAGACTGAATCAACTTGACCTGTACAACCTGAGTTTTGAGAGCTTTCAGTGAAGGAGATGCCGACCTGCAGGAACTGTTTGCGTTGACCAGTCTGCTCAGACTCCAGTTGAGCCAGCATGTCCAGAGCGCCCACCAGGTCATACCCATTCACCTGCACAATAGAGGCTGTCAGTGTGATGCAAAGCTGTTACTATTCCTTATGCACCCTGGTCAGACAGTACATGATCTAGTTAAAGTATCTGGCTGGGTGAGTCACTGGCCAATCACAATCATGCAGCATGCTTCACATGCATGCATCCAGCTAAACGGTGTGATGTTGACACCACCTTGTTGGGGATTCGGGCTTAAGGTCACAGTCAGCATCCTTGTCAAGACTGAAACTTATGAAGCTTTTCTTCCCTTAGATGAAGCTTGTATTCCCTAAGATTCAGCTACAGACAGGCCTGACTACCTTCCTTGTACAGGTAGCATGTCCAGGTTTACTAGTGAACGTGACTGACATTGAAATGGAAAGGATAATTGTAAGACCACATGGGCTGCCAAGCTGACAGTTGCTGGCTTTGTTGTTGCAGATCAACTTATTACGCAACCACTGATTGCACATCATCTCTTGCTCAGAGCCAATGTCAGCTGCTTTCTAATGCCCAAAGCACTGTTCACAATGCTGATATACGTGTGTGTATGTGAAGGAGGG